>QFZN01005512.1_pt1 | contig 176080 bp, 162 predicted proteins | sample 1740101 | NCBI WGS metagenome assembly QFZN01 (sample SAMN09210849, study PRJNA391713) | Ciliate metagenome, whole genome shotgun sequencing project. | isolation source: combination of 50 Heterometopus sp. ciliate cells from an enrichment culture... | host: Heterometopus sp. ...
ATCGCTGGCAAGGCTGCCGGCATAGCTTTCGGTTTGCGGGGCATATTCACTCCTTGGTGACATGTTATGCCCTAAACACGAAATTTCTGACAGACCCTACTCACCTTAAGTAGATAAGGCAAACGCATCTGCCAGTGTCTTCGTCCCCAACGCTTGATGCGGCCGGCGGTGGTTGTACAGGTTGTACATGCTGATGTAGTAGCCGGACATGCTATCCGCCGCAGGTTCCAGATGTTGGTTCATCAGGCCCAATCTCTGCACCACAAGAACCTGGGCAATCAACCACTCATCCAACCAACGCCCTCTGCCGACTCGCCACCACCGCCCCCGCCAGCAACATGACCGCAGAAAACACCAGCCCGCGCTGCAAGCCACCGGCGCCGTCGGCGATCCAGCCGACGATGGTCGGCCCGACGATCTGGCCGGCCGCGAAGATGATGGTGAAGGCGCTGATCCCGGCCGGCCAGTCGGCCGGTGGCAAATTGTGGCGCACCATGGCGGTGGTCGATGCCACCGCTGACAGGAAGCATCCGCCGAACAGGATGCCCGAGGCGAATACCGCCAGCGGCGCGGCCGTCATGGCCGGCATCAGCGTGGCTACGCTGAGCAGGCCGTTGAGGATGGCCAGCGACTGGCCACCACGGAAGCGGTCCAGCATGCGCGCCCAGATGCGCGAGGAGGCAAACGTGGCGGCGCCCAGCAGGGCAAAGAACAGCGTGATGCGTGCGGGCGCCATGCCCTGTTCCTTCAGCAGCGCGATGACGAAGGTCATGTAGCCGATATATCCCAATCCGAAAAAGAGATACCCCACCAGCCCGAAGCCCAGGCTGCGCGCGCGCCAGTTGCCGCCCGCCAGTGCCTGCGCCGGGCTGCCCGGGATATGCCGGGCCGGCAGTGCCATGAAGACGCTCGCCACCAGCGCCAGCGCACCCAGCAACAGCCAGGCCCATTGCCAGGGATGCGCCGCGCCACGCTCGGCGGCCAGCTGCATCACCGGTGGCACCAGCAGGGACGCCAGCACGATGCCGATGCCGGTGCCGCCGTAGTAGAGCCCCAGCAGCAGGCCGGCGCGTTGCGCATGCAGGGCGGCCAGGCGGCTGACCAGCAATCCCCCGGAGACGAAGATCAGGGCGCTGGTCACGCCGGTGACTATCCGTAGCGACAGTTGCATCGCGGTGTCGGTGACCAGTCCAGGCAGGAAGGTCAGCAAGGCGGTGCCGAAGGCGCCGGCGATCAGTACGCGGTGCGCGTGGTAACGACGCATGAGCAGCGGCGTGACCAGGGCACCGAGCAGGTAGCCCAGGGCATTGCCGGTATTCATGCCCCCGGCCACCAGGTAGGGCCAGCCGAGATCGGCGCGCATCGGCGCCAGCAGCAGCGCGTAGGAAAAGCGCGCCACGCCGAGCGCGACGGCGGTGCCCAGCGAGAGGGCCAGGGCGGTCAGGATGGGGTGCTGCTGGACGAAAGGCGAGGGCGCATGCGCAGAGTGGGTCGGCATGAGGTGGCGTCTCCGGGTGTCATTGTTATGCCACTCAGTGTAGCCGATGCAGCAGGGGAGGCCGCGTGACTCAGTTGGCCAGCGGGCGCCAGTTGTGGGTGTTCACCACGTGCAGGCAGGCGTCCACCACATGCGGATCCAGGCGCGTGCTGCGCTGACGCTGGATTTCTTCGAGTGCCACCTGCATGCCCAGCGACTTGCGATAGGGACGGTCGGCCGACATCGATTCGACGATGTCAGCCACCGTCAGGATGCGTGCTTCGAACGGTACGTCGTCGCCGCGGATGCCGCGCGGATAGCCGCTGCCGTCCAGGTATTCGTGATGGCACCAGACGATCTCGGCCAGGTTGAAGGGGAAACTGATCTTGTTGAGAATCTCGTAACCGAATTGTACGTGCGTCTTCAGTACCGAGTACTCGTCGGCGGTGATGCGGCCAGGCTTGGTGAGCAACTCCAGCGGAATGCGCGCCTTGCCGATGTCATGCACCTGCGCGGCCATGTGCAGCACGTCGATGCGCTCGGCGGGCAGGCCCAGGTGACGCCCTATCATCACCGACAGTTCGGCGGTCTGATTCTCGTGATTGGGCGTATAGCCGTCAGTAAGCCGATGCATGGAGATCAATGCATCAACGACTTCCTGATAGATCTTGTTCGGTTCTGAAACTGGCATTCCTGTTCCTGCTGGATCGCGGCCATCGGCGGCATCGGTGGTGACTGGAGGCGGTCGCACACAGGGTGCGGGCAGAGGCGGCAGGCCTGCCATCGCCAGTCGTCCACCGCGCCAGCCCCGACAGATGCATGGATATGCATCTTTCCCGGTTGTCGGATAATAGCGGCTGCAACACTCAATATTTGAAGCTGAGACTCATTTCAGGAGTGAAATGAGGTTTGGGCAGTTTACATTCCTGACACCCTAATGACAACCGAGCTTTTCACTTCCGCAACCCCATCCCCGCTGCGCCGCTGGTGGCGCAGGATCGCCATTCCGCTGTTCTTCCTCTTGCTGGGCATGGTCTTTGCGACCTGGGCAGCGCGTATCCCGGCCATCCGCGACCACCTGCAACTGGATGCCGCCACCCTGGCGCTGGTGTTGTTGTGCGGCGGTATCGGCGCGGTCGGTTCCTTCCCGCTGGCGGCCTGGATCACCGGTCACTATGGCGCCCGCCACAGCACGCTCTATTCCGGGCTGGCCCTGCTGGTGTCGTTGCCGCTGCTGGGCCTGGCCCCGGGGCTGTGGTCGCTGATGGCGGTGTGTACCTGCTATGGTGCGGCTTCCAGCTGCTTCGACGTGGCCATCAATGCGCTGGGCGCGCAGGCCGAGCGCGAGGCCGGGCGACCCATCATGTCCATGCTGCATGGCTGGTTCTGCGTGGGGACCTTCTCCGGGGCGCTGGTGGCCAGCGGCGTGGCCGGCCTGGGCGTGGCGCCCGTGTGGCACTTCCTGCTGCTGTCGGCGCTCTTTGTCTGGCCTCTGCATGCGGCCTACCAGGCCATGCCCGATGATCGCCCCGAGCACGATCCCGAGCGCCAGCTCTTTGTGCTGCCGCATGGTCATCTGGTGGTGCTGGGCGTGATCGCCTTTTGCGGCGCCATCGTCGAGGGGTCGGTGGCCGACTGGAGCGGCATCTACATGAAGGACCATATCGGCGCCAGCGATGGCGCCACGCCCCTGGCCTATGCCGCCTTCGCCGGGATGATGCTGGTGGTACGCATGATCGGTGATGGCCTCAAGGCGCGCTACGATGCCCGTCGCGTGGTCTCGGTGGGGACCCTGGTGGCCAGTGCCGGCATCGCCCTGGCGGTGGCCTCGGCCAGCATGGCGCCGGCCATCCTCGGCTTTGCCATCGCCGGTATCGGGGTGGCGGCGGTGTTTCCCTTCGTCTTCAGCGCCGCTGGTCGGCATGGCTCGACCGCGCTGGCGGCGGTGGCGACGCTGGGCTACAGCGGCAGCCTGATCGGCCCGCCGGTGTTCGGCTTCCTGGCCCACGGCTGGGGCCTGCAGGCGGCGCTGGCCTTGCTGGGCGTGCTGTGCCTGGCGATGGCGGCCTCCAGCCGGCGCGCGCAGTGGCTGCAATAGCAGCCTGCCAGACTGTCATTTTTTTCCGTTCAACGCTGCAAGGGAGAACACCATCATGCGCAACCTGGTCCTGCTGCCGGGCTTCATGCTCAACGAACACCTGTGGGACGACATGCGCGACGATCTCGCCACCCTGGGCGCGCTGAGCTTCGGCGACATCGGCCAGGACATCGGCATCCAGGCCATGGCCGATGCCGTGCTGCGGCAGGCACCGGAACGCTTCGTGCTGCTGGGGTTTTCGATGGGGGGCTTCGTGGCCCAGGCGGTGGCGCTGAAGGCGCCCGAGCGAGTGCAGGCGCTGGCCCTGCTCAATACCTCCTCGCGCCCGCAGACCGAGCGCGAATCGCTGGGGACGCGCGCCCAGATCGAACTGGCGCAGCGCACGCCCTTCAAGGGCCTGACCTCGCGTGCCCTGGCCTCGTCGCTGCATCCCGCGCTCAGTACCGACCGCGCGTTGCTGGATCGTCTGCAGGCGATGGCGCTGGCCAATGGCAAGGAGGTGTTCCTGCGCCAGCTGCAGACCTTGCGGGACAGCAATGCCGAAGACCTGCAGCAGTTACGTTGCCCGGTGCTCATCGTGGCCAGCGACCAGGACAAGTTGCGCAGCGTGGAAGAGTCCGAGGAGATGGCGCAGCAGATCGCCCAGGCGCGCCTGGAGATCGTCCGTGACTGCGGTCACATGACGCCGATGGAAAAGCCGCGTGAATTATTTACATTGATATCGGACTGGATCGGCCAGTCGGGCCATCGAGCCTGACCCAGTCCATCCTGCTCGCCAGGGGATCAGGCGCCGTCCCTGGCCTTGCGTGGCGCACCGGCCGCGCGCGCGCCACCGCCCTTGTTGATCTCGTCGATCCCGCCGGTGCCGCGCAGGTCGGTATCGACCTGGCCCTGGCGGAGATCGTCGTAGGCCTGGTGGATAGGCTTGCGGTCGGGGGCATGGCCGCTGCGGGCGGCTTCCTGGCGGTCCGGATTCTGGTCCTGCTCGTGCGGCAGGCGCGGTTTCTCATGCTTGGGATGGCGATCTTTCCGGGTGCGGAGAAAACTGGTCATGGTGGGGTCCTCGCATCAAATGTCATGGCTCTTCTTTGTCGCAGGGCGGGTAGCTGCATCAACGTGGCGATCGCACCACCGTTGCGCCTGCGAAGGCTGGAAGCGAACTGGTACGACCGGACCCGGTCGCAGAAGTGCCGCCCGTTACAAATCACGCTGAAAAATAGGAAATTGTCTGACGGACATTTCGCACAAGGGGCGCTCTGTACCGCTGGTGGCCTCTTGCGGGCGGGGATGAGGTGCAGGCTTGGATGCCTCGTGGCGGGGCGCGTTCCCTCATGCTGGTGCGTCGCTGCACAAAAAAAGAAAGGCGGATCTTGTAAAGATCCGCCTTTCTTCATTCCGGCCGGGCCGATGCCAGGCTGGCGTTACAGGGCCAGGCGCGCGCGTGCGGCGTGGTACTCGGCTTCCAGCCGGTCCACCATCTCGGCCACCGTGGGGATGTCCTCCATCAGGCCCACACCCTGGCCGGCGCCCCAGATATCGCGCCAGGCCTTGGCCTTGCTGCCACCGCCGGAGCCGAAGTTCATCTTGGTCTTGTCGGCTTCGGGCAGGTTGTCCGGATCAAGGCCGGCGTTGACGATGGACTTCTTCAGGTAGTTGCCATGCACGCCGGTGAAGAGGTTGGTGTAGACCACGTCGGCCGCGTTCGACTCCACGATGGCCTGGCGATAGGCTTCCTCGACGTTGGACTCGCGCGTGGCCAGCCAGCGCGAACCCATGTAGGCGAAGTCGGCGCCCATGGCCTGCGCGGCCAGCACGGCGTCGCCGGTGGCAATCGCCCCGGAGAGCACCAGCGGTCCCTTGAACATCTTGCGTACTTCACCCACCAGCGCGAAGGGCGACAGCGGGCCGGCATGCCCACCCGCGCCGGCAGCCACCAGGATGAGGCCGTCGACACCGGCTTCCAGCGCCTTCTCGGCGTGGCGGATCGAGATCACGTCGTGCAGCACGATGCCGCCGTAGCTGTGTACGGCGTCCAGCATCTCCTTGGGCGGCGCGCGCAGGCTGGAGATGATGATGGGCACCTGGTGCTTCACGCACACCGCCACGTCCTGCGCCAGGCGGTCGTTGGACTGGTGAACGATCTGGTTGACCGCGATCGGCCCGACCTTGCGTGCGGGGTGCTGCTGTTGCCACTCGGCCAGCTCGGCCTGCAATTGCGTGAGCCAGACGTCGAGCTGCTCGGCCGGGCGGGCGTTGAGCGCAGGAAACGATCCGACCAGCCCGGCCTTGCACTGGGCAGCCACCAGGGCCGGACCGCTGGCGATGAACATCGGCGAGCAGATGATGGGCAGGCGCAGATCTTGCAGTGCTTTGGGGTAAGCCGGGGTGTGGGGCATGGTCGTCTCTCGTCGGTTGTCGTTATATCAAGGCGTGAAGTCGCCGTGGTCTGGCGATTATAGGACAAAATATTACGGTCGTGCTTTTTGTTGTTCGGATGGGAAAATCAGGAAATTGTTTATATGATTTACTGTCCAAATCAAGGCATCGTGCTATTTTTCTCATAAGCCTGGTGTCATGCAGGCCACGCAGTGCGCCACCGGGGGCCTGCTGCGGAACCGGCTCCGGCCGGGAGGGCCATGCCCGCTTATTTATCCGTTCCATCGTTTCATCTGCTGTCGCAAGGGGGGAGTCATGCAAAGCTTCAATCTCGTCAATATCATCATCATCGCTGTTGCCGCTGTCGCCCTGGTCGTGGGCGCGGTATTGCACAAGCGCGCCCTGAAAAAGGCGCTGGTCGAATCCGGCAAGTTGCACGTTCGCGGCCTGCGCCGCTTCCGATAGCACTGAGTCGGACCCCGACCGGCTCCCGGATCTGCCCATCGGCGGATCCAGGCGCCACAAGACACAACGCCGGGCATTGCCCGGCGTTGTTCACTTCTGCATCCGAAGATTCTCCCGCTGCGCGGGAATCAGCCGGCGCGCTTGGCCGCGATCGCGTTGCCGGCCCGGCTGACCGACTTGCGGCCCAGTTGTTCGGAGATGAACTGGCCGGCCTCCACCACCGCATCGAGGTCCACGCCGGTCTCGATCCCCAGCCCCTGCATCAGGTAGAGCACGTCTTCGGTGGCCACGTTGCCGGTGGCGCCCTTGGCATAGGGGCAGCCACCCAGCCCCGCCACCGAGGCGTGGTAGATGCTGATGCCGGTCTGCAGGCTGGCGTAGATGTTGGCCAGGGCCTGGCCATAGGTATCGTGGAAGTGGCCGGAGAGACCCTCGATATGGAATTCGCGGATCGCCGTTTCCATCACCGGCCTGACCTTGTCGGGGGTAGCCACGCCGATGGTGTCGGCGATGTCGATCTCGTCGCAGCCCAGTTCGCGGAAGCGCCGTACCACGTCGGCCACGGCATCCAGCGGTACCTCGCCCTGGTAGGGGCAACCGAAGGCGCAGCTGACGGCTGCGCGCAGGCGCTTGTGATGGGCCTTGGCGGCGCGGGCGACGTCGGCGAAGCGGGCGATGGATTCGGCGATGGAGCAGTTGATGTTCTTCTGCGAGAAGGCCTCGGAGGCGGCGCCAAAGATCACCACCTCATCCACGCCTGCCTCCAGTGCGGCTTCGAAGCCCTTCATGTTGGGTACCAGCGCCGAGTAGATCACGCCGGGCTTGCGCGTGATGCCATGCATGACCTCGGTGGAGGTCGCCATCTGCGGCACCCACTTGGGCGAGACAAAGGAGGCCGCCTCGACATTGGGGAAGCCCGCCGCCGACAGGCGGTTGACCAGCTCGATCTTGACCTCGGCGGGGATGGTTTGCTTTTCGTTCTGCAGGCCGTCACGCGGGCCGACTTCGACGATCTTCACTTTCCTGGGCAGGCTCATCTGGCTAGTCTCCGTTTGCTGGGATGGTAGGGTTGTTGGTTGATTGTGATGGCGGCCAATACGATCAGCCGGCTGCCGGCGTGCTGTCCTGGCGCACGTCGGCCACGGTGCCGCCGGTCATCTGTTCCAGTTGCGTGGCGGTCAGGCTGAACAGCGCATGCGGGTGGCCGGCGGCGGCCCAGACGCTGTCGAAGTTGAACAGGTCGCGGTCGATCAGCATCACCGGCTTGACCACATGGCCCACCGGGCAGACACCGCCGATGGCATAGCCGGTCTTCTCGCGCACGAACTTGGCATCGGCCTTGCCCAGCGGTCCGACCAGGGCGGTCACCTTGGATTCATCGACGCGGTTGCCGCCGCTGGCGATCACCAGCACCGGCGCATCGTCGGCCAGGCGGCGGAAGATGATGGACTTGGCGATCTCGGCTACGCCGCAACCGACGGCGGCAGCGGCTTCGGCCGAGGTACGCCCGGTCGAGGGTAGCATCACCACCGGCTGGTCGTGGCCCATGCTGGAGAGCAGGTCGGCCACGCGTTGGGCGGAAGAGGGCAGGGGGTGGGCGGTATCGTTCATCGTCGGTCAGGCGGGGCAGTGGCTCAAGCGGGAAATGATAACAGCATGCCTGTCGTGCTTCAGGCGGCAGGATGACACTGGCCTGGGCTCAGCAATCGAGCAGGAAGACGCCATCGCTGCACGCCGCGCCGGCCTTCTCCAGTTGCGTCACGCACCAGCGTGCCAGGGCATCCTCTTCCATCTGCATGAAGCGTTCATTGGTGATGCGCAGCAAGGGGATCTCGCGCATCATCGCCGGCAACTCCACCAGCGGGATGCGGCCCCGGTCCAGCAGCAGGAACTTCACCAGTACCTTGATGCCATTGTGGGCATTGCGCAGCGGATCGGCCTGCAGGTAATCCAGTCGCGAAAAAGCCTTCGCCAGCGCATCGTCGACCTCATGGAAGGGCGCGCCATGGCCGGGGATGACGGTGCGCACCTCCAGCGTGCGGATCAGCTCCAGCGTGGCACGGGCTTCCTCGAAACCGGATTCGCCATCAAGCTCGGGGAAGATGATGCCGAAGCCATTGCGCCATAGCGCATCGGCCGAGATCAGCACGCCTTCCTGCGCGCAGTAGAACAGCAGCGAATGCGGATCATGGCCGGGCGCGGCCAGCAGCTGCCAGTCCAGGTCGCCCAGGCGCATGATGTCGCCGCTGCGCAGCGTCTGCGTATGGGCAAAGCGCGGGCAGCGCTGGCCGGTGGCGCGATAGCTCAGCGCGGCTTCATCCCAGCGGCGCACCTTCTCTGCTTCGGCGGCGGGGATGGCGATGCGGCAGTCGTGCTCGGCCTGCAGCGCGGCATTGCCACCGCAATGGTCGGAATGCAGGTGGGTGTTGACCAGCAGGTCCAAGCGCGTGCGGCCGCGCTGCGCCAGCACGTGGCGTACCAGCGTCTGCGTCTGCTCGGCATGGGCGACATAGCCGCTGTCGATCATCGCCACCTCGTCGCGGCCGAACAGCAGCACGTTGTTGGAAGACAGCCAGCCCCGTTCCAGTACATGGATGGACGGGGCGATCCTGAGCGCGGGGGCGTTCATCGCGCCGGCTCAGGCGGCCTTGAATTCCAGCAACTGCGCGCCCTCGGCGACCTGGTCGCCGATCGCGTAGAGCAGGTCCTCGACGGTGCCGGCGGCGGGGGCGGCGATGGTGTGTTCCATCTTCATCGCCTCCATGATCAGCAGCGGCGCACCTTGCGCCACGGTGGCCCCCTTCTGTACCAGCAGCGCGACGATCTTGCCGGGCATGGGCGCGGTCAGGCGGCCACCCTCGGCTTCGCTGTGGCCGGCATGGGCCATGGGATCGAGATAGCGCAGGCTGCGCTGACCCTGCTGGCCGAACACATGCAGCCACTCGCCCTCGCGCACCACATCGGCTTGCAGGTTACGGCCATCGAGATTGATCTGCAGGCGATCGTCGTGCGCGGCATCGATCTGCAGGGCATGGGGCTGGCCATCGATGTGCAGTGTCCAGTGCCGGCCATCGCCGGCATAGTCGATCTGCAGCGTGGTCGGGCCGGCCTCGTTCTCCAGCGTGAGCGTGCGCAGCAGGCGGGTGTTGAGTCGCCAGCCGTCGGTGCTGGCCCAGGGATCGGCAGGGCGGGCGGCCGGGGCGGCCTGCCGTTCTTCCTGCAGCAGGGCCGCCGTTGCCAGCGCCAGCGTCTCGATGGCGGGGGCGGATGCCGGCGGGAAGAGCGTATCGCGATGGCGTTCGATCAGGCCGGTATCGAGGTCGGCGCCGGCAAAGGCGCTGCCGGCCACCAGCCGTTGCAGGAAGCCGATGTTGGTGGCCAGGCCGACCACCTGGTACTGCGCCAGCGCACGCGCCATGTTGCGCAGAGCGGCATCGCGGTCGGCGCCCCAGACGATGAGCTTGGCGATCATCGGATCATAGAAGGGCGAGATGGCATCGCCCTCGCGCACGCCAGAATCGATGCGCACCTGCGCCGGCTGGCCTGCGTGATCCTGGCCCAGCTGGAACTCCACCGCCGTCGCACTGCGCATGCGCGCCAGCGTGCCGATGGCGGGCAGGAAGCCCTTCTCCGGATTCTCCGCATAGATGCGCGCCTCGATGGCGTGGCCGTGGAGGCGCAAGGCATCCTGCTGCAGCGGCAGGGGCTGGCCGGCGGCGACGCGCAATTGCCACTCCACCAGGTCCAGGCCGGTGATCATCTCGGTGACCGGATGCTCGACCTGCAGGCGCGTATTCATTTCCATGAAATAGAAACTGCCATCCTCGCTGTGACCCTCGCCGTGACTGTAGTCGGCGATGAATTCCACCGTGCCCGCACCCTCATAGCCGACCGCGCGCGCGGCGGCCACCGCCGCTTCGCCCATGGCGGCGCGGCGCTCGGCGCTCAGGCCGGGGGCGGGGGCTTCTTCCAGCACTTTCTGGTGACGACGCTGCACCGAGCAATCGCGTTCGAACAGGTAGACGTAATGGCCGTGGGCATCGGCGAAGACCTGGATCTCGATATGGCGCGGGCGGGTCAGGTATTTTTCCACCAGCACGCGGTCGTCACCAAAGCTGGAGATGGCCTCGCGCTTGCAGGAGGCCAGGGCCGCCACGAAATCTTCCGAGCGCTCGACCACGCGCATGCCCTTGCCACCGCCGCCGGCACTGGCCTTGAGCAGTACCGGATAGCCGATGCGGTCGGCTTCGCCGCGCAGGAAGTCGCTCTCCTGGCGTTCACCGTGATAGCCCGGTACCAATGGCACGGCCGCCGTTTCCATCAGCGCCTTGGCGGCCGACTTGGAGCCCATGGCGCGAATGGCCGAGGCCGGCGGGCCGATGAAGACCAGGCCGGCATCGGCGCAGGCCTGGGCGAACTCGGCGTTCTCCGACAGGAAACCATAGCCGGGATGGATGGCTTGCGCGCCGGTAGCGAGGGCGGCGGCGATGATCTTGTCACCGCACAGGTAACTTTCCTTGGCCGGGGCCGGGCCCAGATGCACGCTTTCATCGCAGGCCGCGACATGCTTGGCGCGCGCATCGGCATCGGAATACACGGCCACCGTGGCAATGCCCAGGCGACGTGCGGTGGCCGCCACGCGGCAGGCGATTTCGCCGCGATTGGCGATCAGGATCTTGCTGAACATGGTGTCTCCTCCGTGGCGTGGTTCAGATGCGGAACACGCCGAACTTGGTCTCTTCGATGGGGGCGTTCAGGGCCGCCGACAGTCCCAGCGCCAGCACCTGGCGGGTATCGGCGGGGTCGATCACGCCGTCATCCCACAGGCGCGCCGAGGCGTAGTAGGGATGGCCCTGGGCTTCGTACTGGGCGCGGATGGGCTCCTTGAAGGCGGCTTCCTCGTCGGCGCTCCAGCTGCCGCCGCGTGCCTCGATGCCATCGCGCTTGACGGTGGCCAGCACGCTGGCGGCCTGCTCGCCGCCCATCACCGAGATGCGCGCATTGGGCCACATCCACAGGAAGCGCGGCGAGAAGGCGCGACCGCACATGCCATAGTTACCGGCACCGAAGCTGCCGCCGATGATCACGGTCAGCTTGGGGACCTTGGCCGTGGAGACGGCGGTGACCATCTTGGCACCATGGCGGGCGATGCCCTCGTTTTCATATTTCTTGCCCACCATGAAGCCGGTGATGTTCTGCAGGAAGATCAGCGGGATCTTGCGCTGGCAGCACAGCTCGATGAAGTGCGTGCCCTTCTCGGCCGCCTCCGAGAACAGGATGCCATTGTTGGCCACGATGCCCACCGGCATGCCGTGCAGGTGCGCAAAGCCGCACACCAGCGTGGTGCCGTAGCGCGCCTTGAATTCGTCGAAGTCGCTGCCATCGACGATGCGGGCAATCACTTCACGCACGTCGAAGGGTTTGCGGGTGTCGCTGGGGATGACGCCATACAGTTCGTGGGCCGGGTACTTCGGTTCCACGCTCTCGCGCAGTGCCAGCTGCTGCGGCTTGCTGCGGTTGAGATGGCCGACGATGTTGCGGGCAATCGCCAGTGCGTGGGTATCGTCCTGGGCCAGGTGATCGGCCACGCCCGACAGGCGCGTGTGGACGTCACCGCCACCCAGTTCCTCGGCCGTCACCACTTCGCCGGTGGCGGCCTTCACCAGCGGCGGGCCGGCCAGGAAGATGGTGGCCTGTTCCTTGACGATGATGGACTCATCGCTCATGGCGGGTACGTAGGCGCCCCCTGCCGTGCAGGAGCCCATCACCACGGCGATCTGTGCGATCCCCTTGGCCGACATGTTGGCCTGGTTGAAGAAGATGCGGCCGAAGTGATCGCGGTCGGGGAAGACCTCATCCTGGTTGGGCAGGTTGGCGCCGCCACTGTCGACCAGGTAGATGCAGGGCAGGTGATTGAACTCGGCGATCTCTTGCGCGCGCAGGTGCTTCTTGGCCGTCATCGGATAATAGGTGCCGCCCTTGACGGTGGCATCGTTGCAGACGATCACGCACTCCAGTCCGGCCACGCGACCGATGCCGGTGATGATGCCACCCGAGGGCGCGGCATCCTTCATGTTGCCATCGCGGTCCTTCTCGCGGTACATGCCGTAGGCGGCCAGCTGCGAGAATTCCAGGAAGGGCGTGCCCGGATCCAGCAACATCTGCACGCGGTCGCGCGGCAACAGCTTGCCGCGCGCCAGGTGCTTCTCGCGCGCGGCCTGGCCGCCACCGTCGGCGATGGCGGCGACCTTCTCGCGCAGGTCATCGACGATGCGCTGCATGGCCTCGCGGTTGTGCTGGAACTCGTCACTGCGCGGGTTGAGCTTGCTTTCAATCTGCGGCATGGTGGTCTCTCGTCTCTCTGTTTTAGTTTCTTGTTGTGCGCCGTGGTGCAGAAAACCTCAGCCTTCGGGGAAGCTGCCGTCCACGTAGTACCAGCGCATCTGTCCCTCGCCATCCGGCTGGCGCACGAAGTTGCTGATCTCTTGCATGCGGTGGGCCTTGCCCCCGACCTTGAAGCGCGCCACGAATTCGACCGTGGCGGTATCGCTGCCGGCAGCGTGCTGGTGCTTCTTGATCTCCAGGCCGATCCACTTGACGTCGGTCTCGCTGGTGAGTTCTTCCTCCGGCAGCGTCTCGGGGAACCAGGTGGCGCGCAGGTAGGCTTCATCGCGCAGCGCATAGGCGCTGTAGCGCGAGCGCATCAGCAGCTCGGCCGTGGCCGGCACCTGTGCGCCGCTGATGAAGCGGCCACAGCACTTGTCGAAGCTGGGCTGGCCACAGGGGCAGGGTCCCCCCTTGTCTTTCTTGTTGCTCATCAGATCTTTCCGTTCTTGAGAAATGCGTCCAGCTGGGCAAAGCGGTCGAAGCCCCAGAAGGATTCGCCGTCCACGATCATGAAGGGCGAGCCGAACACGCCGGCCTGGCCCGCCGCCTCGGTGGCCTGGCGCAGCTGGTCCTTCAGTTCGGGAGAGCTCAGGGCGGCCTCCAGCGCGGTGCGGTCGATGGCCAGATCGGCGGCGATGCGCAGCACGTTGTCGGTGACGCTGATATCGATATCTTCGGTGAAGTAGGCGCTGTACAAGGTCTTGATCAATTCGACCGCCTTGGCCGGCTGCGTCTGCTGTACCCACAGCGCGGCACGTGCGGCGACCTGGCTGCCGATGGGGAAGTTGCTGGGCGGCTGGTAGAAGATGTTGTGGAAGCGCGCGGTGCGCACCATGTCGTGTCTGGAGTAATCGCCCTTGACCGGGATGTTGACCAGCGAATTGGTGCCCAGCGCCTTGAAGATCGGGCCCAGCAGGATGGGATGCCAGTTCACGCTGCGGCCATGGCGCGCGGCCAGCTGGTCGATCTCGACGGCGGCGAAGTAACCGTAGGGCGAGCTGAAGTCGAAGTAGAACTCGATGGGTGTGCTCATGATGGGAAGTCGTATCGTTGAAAAGGGAGGGTGTGTTCAGAGCGTATCGGCGAACAGTTCGCGGCCGATCAGCATGCGGCGGATCTCGCTGGTGCCGGCGCCGATCTCGTAGAGCTTGGCGTCGCGCCACAGGCGGCCGACCGGATATTCATTGATGTAGCCATTGCCGCCCAGCGTCTGGATCGCCTCGCCGGCCATCCAGGTGGCCTTCTCGGCCGAGTACAGGATGGCGCCGGCGGCGTCCTTGCGCAGCGCCCGCACTTTCTCGGGCGAACCGGCGCGGTCACAGGCCTGGCCCACGGCGTAGACATAGGCCTTGCAGGCCATCATGGTGGAATACATGTCGGCCAGCTTGCCCTGCATCAGCTGGAACTCGCCGATGGCCTGGCCGAATTGCTTGCGGTCATGTACGTAGGGGACCACCACATCCATGCAGGCCTGCATGATGCCCAGCGGACCGCCGGAGAGCACGGTGCGTTCGAAGTCCAGCCCCGACATGAGCACATTGACGCCACGGCCGATGCCGCCCAGCACATTCTCCTCGGGGACTTCGCAATCCTGGAACACCAGTTCGCCCGTGTGCGAGCCGCGCATGCCCAGCTTGTCCAGCTTTTGCGCCACCGAGAAACCCTTGAAGCCCTTCTCCACCAGGAAGGCGGTCATGCCGCGCGCGCCGGCTTCCAGGTCGGTCTTGGCATAGACCACCAGCACATCGGCGTCTGGCCCGTTGGTGATCCACATCTTGCTGCCGTTGAGCACATAGCGGTCGCCCTTCTTGTCGGCGCGCAGTTTCATGCTCACCACGTCGGAGCCGGCATTGGGTTCGGACATGGCCAGGGCACCGACATATTCACCCGAGATCAGCTTGGGCAGGTACTTCTGCTTTTGCGCCTCGTTGCCGTTGCGCTTGATCTGGTTCACGCACAGGTTGGAGTGGGCGCCATAGGACAGGCCCACCGAGGCCGAGGCGCGCGAGATTTCTTCCATCGCCACGATGTGGGCCAGGTAGCCCAGGCCGGCGCCGCCGTATTCCTCGCTGGCGGTGATGCCCAGCACGCCCAGCTCGCCCATCTTCTTCCACAGGTCCATGGGGAACTGGTCGCTGCGATCGATCTCGGCCGCGCGCGGTGCAATCTCGGCTTGCGCAAAGGCAGCCACTGCTTCGCGCAGTGCGGCGATATCTTCTCCGTGGTCGAAGCTCAGTCCTGGCAGGTGGATCATCGTTGTCTCCTCATTGGGTGATGTCTCGAATGGATAGTTGTTCCGGGTTTCTTGATATGTCGGAGTCGCTTGACGTTAGCGTCAAGCAAGCGCCTGTTCCGGGGCTTATGCCGTCACGCTCTTGCGTCGTGTCTTGGTACCTGCGGCCTTCGGTTTGCCCTCGACCAGCAGTTGCCGGCACTCGTCTTCGTGGGCGGCGATTTCGGATAGGGTCAGTTCCAGGTCTTCGCGCTGTTGCTCCAGTTTTTCGCGATGGGTCTGCAACAGGCCCAGGAAGCGCTGCAGCTGCGGCTGCGTATCCTTGGGCGATTCGTACATGTCGATCAGGTCCTTGATCTCCGAGAGCGTGAAGCCCAGGCGCTTGCCGCGCAGCGTGAGTTTCAGGCGCGTGCGCTCGCGCGCCGGATACACGCGATGCCGCCCGCCCACGCCTTCGCGCTTGGGGTTGAGGATGCCGTGGTCTTCGTAGAAGCGGATCGCGCGGGGCGTGATCGCGAATTCCTCGGCCAGTTCGGTGATGGTGTAGGTGGGCATGGACGTGTCAGGATGGGTCGGGCTGGTACTTTACGTTAACGTAAAGTATATTGTGCCTTCCCGTCCAGCGGAAAATGCAGCATGCGCTAGACTGTTCGGTTTTCGTTGTCGCTGGAGCAATGTCGGCGGCGACTTGTATCCCCCTTCGTTTCCTTGGCCAGGCTCACTGATTACACCGATGAATGCACTTGAATCCCAGCTCGATTACGTCTTCGGCGACACCCTGCCCGACACCGGCCGCACCATGGAAGTCGCCCCCGGCGTGCGCTGGTTGCGCATGGGTCTGCCGTTTGCGCTGAACCATATCAACCTGTGGCTGCTGGAAGATGAGGTGGAGACGCCGCAGGGCCGGCAGCGCGGCTGGACCGCGGTCGATTGCGGCATTGCCACCGACGAGACCCGCGATGCCTGGGAAATCCTCTTCGCCGAAGAGTTGCAGGGCCTGCCCATCGTGCGCGTGCTGGTCACGCACTGCCATCCCGACCATGTCGGACTGGCCGACTGGCTGTGCCAGCGCTGGCAGGCGCCGCTGCTGATGAGCACCGGTGACTACGCATTCGCGCGCGTCATGTCAGCGGCCTTGCCGGGCGCCGAGGGCACGGCGGCCACGCCGCATTTCCAGCGTCATGGCCTGGTCGATCCCGAGACCATCGCCACGCTGCAGGGGCGTAACACCTATTACCAGGACCTGGTACCGCGCGTACCACGTGCGTACTGGCGCTTGCAGGATGGTCACGCAGTGCGCATCGGCGGGCGTGACTGGGAGATCATCACCGGCTTCGGCCATTCACCCGAGCATGTGTCGCTGTATTGCCGCCAGGCCAATGTGCTGATCTCGGGCGATATGGTGTTGCCGCGCATCTCCACCAATGTCTCGGTGTTTGCCATCGAGCCCGAGAGCAACCCGGTGCAGCAGTACCTGGATTCCCTGCAGAAATACGGTCACCTGCCGGCCGATGCCCTGGTGCTGCCGTCGCACGGCAAGCCCTTCCGTGGCCTGCATACGCGCATTGATCAGTTGAACGAGCACCACCGCCTGCGCCTGGCCGAAGTGCTGGAAGCCTGCGCCACGCCGCAGTCGGGCGTGGATATCCTGCCGGTGATGTTCAAGCGCCCGTTGGACACGCACCAGCTCTCCTTCGCCCTGGGCGAGGCGGTCGCGCACCTGCACAAGCTCTGGTATGACGGTGTGGTGAAGCGGGTGGTGGGGGAGGATGGGGTGTATCGGTTCGTGGCGGTGAGCGGGTAGGGTGGTTCGCCAGCGGCTTGTTGATGCAATCAGACAGGAACAGCGTATCGGTAAAAAGATCGGCAACAATTTCCACTTTGTTCGATTTGGAATGCTATATTTTTCCATTAGAATCAAATAATTAGCATTCGATTCAAACCGGAAAAAAGATCGGCAAAATGTACCACTCACCACACCAATTTTCGCCCCTGTTGCCGGAACGAAAAGTCGAGCAGCTTCAGGCGCTGGCCAGTGGTGTCGTGACGTCCTCGTTGGCGCTGGTCTCGACGGGGCATTCGTCGGCCCGCCGTGTCGTCAGGGAGCTCGTGCGCTCGATCAATTCCTACTACAGCAATCGCATCGAGGGCCAAGGCACGCATCCCGCCAATATCGAACGCGCACTTCATCACGATTTTTCCGACAATCCGGATATCTCGCGACTTCAGCGGATTGCCTTGGCCCATATCGACGCTGAGCGCGAGCTGGAACAAGACATTGAACATGGTCGCTCGGCCCTGTCCTCGGCGTTTCTTGTTCAAGCACATCGTGCGCTGTATTCCCGCTTGTCCATCGACGACCGGCGCACCAAGGATGCGCAGGTGGTAGAGCCGGGGAAGATTCGGACAACACTCGTCCATGTCGGGCATCACGTCCCGCCTACGCCGGAATCGGTGCCTGCATTTCTGGCGCGACTGGACGAAGTGTATGGCCGTGAAAAAGGATGGGAACGGGAGTTGATTGCCATCGCCTGCCTGCATCACAGGGTGGCCTGGGTACATCCCTTCGTTGACGGCAATGGCCGTGCCACGAGGCTGCAGACGCACTGTGCCCTGTGGCCGCTCTCGGCAGGGTTATGGTCCGCTAGCCGTGGCCTGGCGCGTGCCCAGCAGGAGTACTACGCGAAATTGATCAATGCCGATGCGCCTCGTCGGGGTGATCTCGATGGTCGGGGTAACCTGAGTTCGGCGGGGCTGACGGAATGGGTGGAGTTCTTCCTCGGTGTGTGTGCCGACCAGGTCGCCTTCATGAGCCGCATGCTGGATCTGGATGGCATGAAGCAGAGAATCGAAGCATTGGTCACCTTCAGGGCCGCTACCGACAAGGATATTCGCGCCGAAGCCATCCTGCCCTTGCATCATCTGTTTGCCGCCGGACCGGTGACACGCGGGGAGTTCATTCAATTGACGGGGCTGGGGGAGCGAACAGGGAGAGCGCTGTTATCGAGATTGCTGGCCGTGAAGCTGGTCACCAGTGAAACCCCGCGGGGAGCCGTCAGCTTCGGCCTGCCACTGGATTCCTTGCACTTCCTGTTGCCGGAGCTGTATCCGGAGGCCAATACCAAGGTAGAAATCAGCTAGGGCAACACGCAAAAACGCCGGCCGGGGAAACCCGGGCCGGCGTTTTCGCATGCGTGGCAGGAATGTGAATCAGCTTGTGAATCAGGCTGGTGATTCAGGCTCAGCCAGCCTTCTTCTTCAGCTCGCGCTCTTCCTTCTGCAACTTGGTCTTGATGCGGTTGCGCTTCAATGGCGACAGGTATTCGACGAAGACCTTGCCCTTGAGGTGGTCCATCTCGTGCTGGATGCAGACCGCCAGCAGCTCGTCGGCCTCGAGCTCGAAGGCCTTGCCGTCGGCGTCGAAGGCGCGCACCTTCACGCGGGCCGGGCGTTCCACGCCGTCGTAGATGCCCGGCACCGACAGGCAGCCTTCGTCGTAGACGCGTTTTTCCTCGCTGGCCCAGAGGATCTCGGGGTTGATGAATACCTGCAGGTTCTTGCCTTCATCGGACACGTCGATCACCACCACCTCCTCATGCACATCCACCTGGGTGGCGGCCAGGCCCACGCCGGGTGCGGCGTACATGGTCTCGGCCATGTCGGCCACCAGTGTCCTGATGCGCTCGTCGAAGACGGTAACGGGCTGGGCGACCTTGTGCAGTCGCGGATCGGGGTAGCGGAGGATGTTGAGCTGGGCCATACGTGGAATTCTCGGAAATCGTGTTCGGTGGAGCAGGGTGGTTCGGCGCTCGTCATTTGTCGAGCTGCCGGGAAATTCGTTTCGGGATTGCCTGTTAAATGCGGCCAGGTTGCGGTGCTTCAAGCGCGACCGGGGCAGAATCAGCCTCCTGGTCGGCGGCATTGTCGCGTGACCACCGCCCGTTTTTCCCGATCAAGATGAAAAAGTGTATCACAGCGTTGCTCGCGCTTCCCGGAAAGCCGCGCCGACAGCCGGTGAGCGCTGCACGAGAACATGGACCACCGCCCGCCAACCGAACCTGATGACGATGACCCGGCCAGCCCCGCCGCCTGGCTGCGCCTGTCCCTGGCCGAGGGCGTGGGGCCGGTCAGCGTGCGCCGCCTGCTGGCGGTGTTCGGCTTGCCAGGGCGGATCTGGCGAGCCAGTCACCAGGAGCTGGTCGCCGTGGTGGGGCCGGCCATCGCGGCGGCCTTGCGCAAGCCGCTGGTGCCGCGTCAGCAGGCACGCATCACGGCGGCGCTGGCATGGCTGCGGGCGCCGGGACATTCCGTCGTCACGCTGGCCGATGAGCACTATCCTCCGGCACTGTTGCAGATCCCCGACCCACCGCCCTTGCTGTATCTGCGCGGCAATGCGGCGCTGTTGCGGGCCGAGGCGCTGGCCGTGGTCGGCAGCCGCAACGCCACCGCACAGGGTGTGGCGCATGCGGCACGCTTTTCGGAGGAGCTCAGCCAGGCCGGGCTGACCATCGTCTCGGGGCTGGCGCTGGGCATCGATGCGGCTGCCCACGAAGGCGGCTTGCGTGGTGCCGGCTCGACCGTGGCCGTGATCGGTACCGGCATCGATATCGACTACCCGTTGCGCCACCGCGCCCTGGCGCAGCGCATCGCCGAGCAGGGCTGCATCGTCAGTGAGTATCCGCTGGGGACGCCGCCGCTGGCAGCCAACTTCCCGCGTCGCAACCGGCTGATCTCGGGGCTCTCGCGGGCGGTGCTGGTGGTGGAGGCGGCGGCGCAGTCGGGTTCGCTGATCACTGCCCGCATGGCCGCCGAGCAGGGGCGCGATGTGTTCGCCATTCCCGGCTCCATCCATTCGCCGCTGGCCAAAGGCTGCCACCAGTTGATCCGCCAGGGCGCCAAGCTGGTCGATACCACGCAGGACATCCTCGAGGAGTTTGCGGGCTGGCAAGCTGTCCCGATGGCAACCAGGCCCGCTGCTACCATCGCTGTCGATATCGATCCGGCAAGTGCGCTTGTCCTGCAGGCAATGGGCCATGATCCGGTCGATGCCGATACCCTGGCCATCCGCTGCGCGCTAGATGTGGCGGCCCTGGCAGGCTTATTGCTCACACTCGAACTGGAGGGCCGGATCGAGCTGTTGCCGGGTGCGCAATATCGGCGTCTGGCGTGAAGAAATTAATTCCCGCGGCCCGGCAAATCCTGCCATACTGGCCTTGGCTGACTTGTACATTGATAACCTTCGCGATAGAGTACGCCCATGTTTGATGTCCTCGTTTACCTGTACGAAACCTACTATCGCCCCGATGCCTGCCCCGAGCCCGAGGCCCTGGTCAAGAAGTTGTCGGCGATCGGTTTCGAAGAAGATGAAATCTCCCAGGCACTCGGATGGCTGACGGATCTGGAAGTCGCCAATCACGAATTCGCCGACAATTACCCCCGCCAGACTGCCTTCTCCTTCGGTACCCGTATCTACGCGCGCCAGGAGAGCGATGTGCTGGGCGTGGAAGCCATCGGCTTCATCCAGTTCCTGGAGTCGGCCAAGATGCTCGACCCCATCCAGCGCGAGATCGTCGTCGAGCGCGCGCTGGCCTCCGGTGAAGTCCCTGTCGGGCTGGAGAAGCTCAAGGTCATCGTGCTGATGGTCCTGTGGAGCCAGGGCAAGGAGCCGGATGGCCTGATGTTCGAGGAATTGTTCCTCGACGACGACGACACCGAACCGCGCCTGTTGCACTGAGGCATCCCGGCGTTGGCCGACCTGCCGGGTTGAGGGGCCTGGTCACGGCCGGGGGACGTCCAATCCACATGAATTTACCGCGCTGGCGGCAGAAACACCAAGACGGCAAGCCCTTGTGCTTGCCGTTTCATTTGCATCACGCTTATCATTCCCCCGCATTGGCCCGATATTGGCTACTATATAAAAATTCCGTTGTCCACAGGCAATGAAACGCCGGCAGGCAGTTGCCGCCGCCGTGTCTGGGGTGACATGGTGTTGTTTCGGGACATCCCGGCCCCAGATGGGCAAGGACGCTGTTCCGCAATGCGCCAGCAATCGACCTCTCACAATCGAGACCACTACTTATGAGCAAGACCCTCATCATTGCCGAGAAGCCTTCTGTCGCGAACGACATCGCGAAGACGCTCGGCGGCTTCACCAAGCACGATGAGTATTTCGAATCCGATCAGTACATCCTGTCATCGGCCGTCGGTCACCTGCTGGAAATTGCAGTTCCCGAGGAATACGACGTCAAGCGCGGCAAGTGGAGCTTCACCCACCTGCCGATGATTCCCCCGCACTTTGCCCTCAATCCGATCGCCAAGACCGAGTCGCGCCTGAAGGTGCTCTCCAAGCTGATCAAGCGCAAGGATGTGACCACCCTCATCAACGCATGTGACGCGGGCCGCGAAGGAGAACTGATCTTCCGCCTCATCGCCCAGTACACCAAGGCCAAGCAGCCTGTGAAGCGCCTCTGGCTGCAGTCGATGACGCCGGGCGCCATCCGCGAGGGCTTCGCCCATCTGCGCGAGGACGACGAGATGATGCCCCTGGCCAATGCCGCCCGCTGCCGCAGCGAGGCCGACTGGCTGATCGGCATCAACGGTACCCGCGCCATGACCGCCTTCAACTCCAAGGAAGGCGGCTTCTACCTCACCACCGTGGGCCGCGTGCAGACGCCGACCCTGTCCATCGTGGTCGAGCGCGAAGAGAAGATCAAGAAGTTCGTCTCGCGCGACTACTGGGAAGTGCATGCCGAGTTCGTCTGCGCCGCCGGCATCTACAAGGGTCGCTGGCTGGACAAGGGCCACAAGAAGGACGAGAACGACCCAGAGAGGCGCCCCGAGCGCCTGTGGAGCCGTGCCGCCGCCGATTCCATCGTGGCCGCCTGCCGCGACAAACAGGGCAATGTCACCGAGGAATCCAAGCCGACCACGCAGATGTCGCCGGGCCTGTTCGACCTGACCAGCCTGCAGCGCGAGGCCAACTCGCGCTTCGGCTTCTCGGCCAAGAACACCCTGGGCCTGGCCCAGGCGCTGTATGAAAAGCACAAGGTGCTGACCTATCCGCGTACCGACTCGCGCCACCTGCCCGAGGACTACATCAACACGGTCAAGGACACCATGGAGGCGCTGGCGGAGAACAACAACTACCACCAGTTCTCCAAGCAGATCCTCAAGCAAGGCTGGGTCAAGCCCAACAAGCGCATCTTCGACAACACCAAGATCAGCGACCACTTCGCCATCATCCCGACTCCCCAGGTGCCCAAGAACCTGTCGGAACCCGAACAGAAGCTCTACGACCTGGTGACGCGCCGCTTCATGGCGGTGTTCTTCCCGCCGGCCGAGTTCCAGGTGACCACCCGCTTCACCGAGGTGTCCGGTCACCAGTTCAAGAGTGAAGGCAAGGTCATGATCAATCCCGGCTGGCTGGCCATCTATGGCAAGCAGGTCGAGGAAGACGACAAGGACAAGGAAGGCAGCGGCAATCTGGTCGCCGTGGCGCAGGGAGAGAAGGTCAAGACCGACAAGGTGACGGCCAACGCGCTGGTCACCAAGCCGCCGGCCCGCTACACCGAAGCCACGCTGCTGTCGGCCATGGAAGGCGCGGGCAAGCTGATGGATTCCGACGAGCTGCGCGAAGCCATGGCTGGCAAGGGCCTGGGCACGCCAGCCACGCGCGCGGCCATCATCGAAGGCCTGCTGAACGAAAAGTACCTGCTGCGCGAGGGCCGCGAGATGATGCCCACCGCCAAGGCCTTCCAGCTGATGACGTTGCTGCACGGCCTGGGCGTGGATGAACTGACCGAACCGGAACTGACCGGCGAGTGGGAACACAAGCTGGCCCAGATGGAGCGCGGCAAGATCAGCCGTGACGAGTTCATGCGCGAGATCGCGCAGATGACCCAGATCATCGTCAAGCGCGCCAAGGAATACGACAACGACACCATCCCCGGCGACTATGCGACCCTGCAGACGCCCTGCCCCAATTGCGGTGGCGTGGTGAAGGAAAACTATCGTCGCTTCGCCTGCACCAAGTGTGAATTCTCGATGAGCAAGGTGCCGGGTGGCCGCCAGTTCGAGATCGCCGAAGTCGAGGAGTTGCTGCAGAACCGCACCATCGGTCCGCTGCAGGGATTCCGCTCCAAGATGGGTCGTCCGTTTGCGGCCATCCTGAAGATTTCGCGCGACGAAGAGATCAAGAACTTCAAGCTGGAATTCGACTTCGGCCAGGACCAGGCCGATGGCGAGGGCGGCGAGCCGGTGGACTTCAGCGAGCAGACGCCGCTGGGCGCCTGCCCCAAGTGCAGCAGCGGTGTCTACGAGATGGGCCTGGCCTATGTCTGCGAAAAGACCGTGGCCAAGCCCAAGGCCTGCGACTTCCGCAGCAGCCGCATCATCCTGCAGCAGGAGATCCTGCCCGAGCAGATGGCCAAGCTGTTGAACGACGGCAAGACCGACCTGCTGCCGGGCTTCATTTCGCAGCGTACGCGCCGGCCGTTCAAGGCCTTCCTGGTGCGCGGCAAGGATGGCAAGATCAGCTTCGAGTTCGAAGAGCGCAAGGCCAAGGCGCCCGCCAAGGGCAAGGCTGCGGCAGCCGAAGCCGGTGACGGTGCGGATGAGGCGGTCGCCAAGCCGGCCGCCAAGAAGACGGCGGCCAAGACTGCGGCCACCAAGACCAAGGCGGCAGCCAAGCCAGCAGCCGCCAAGAAGCCGGCACTGCGCAAGGCCAGCCCGAAGAAGGCGGCGGCACCGGACGCCTGATTTTTGCTGTCGGCAGACGTTAAAAAGCCCTCGCACTGTGAAGTGCGGGGGCTTTGTGTTTTGACGGATGGTTCGCTACCTATCTCCCGTTCGGACTGAGTAGGCCCGCCAGGGCCGTATCGAAGACTCGCCGTCGTAACGGCCGCTGCGTCTTCGATACGCGGCTGCGCCGCTACTCAGCCCGAACGGTGGGAGGGAGATTTTTTAGCGTTTGTTCAGTCGCCGTACACCACCGTCAGCGGCGCATGATCCGAAAAACGCTGCTCCTTGTAGATCGCCGCGCTGGCGGCCTTGGCGGCGATGCCGGGGGTGGCAACGTGGTAGTCGATGCGCCACCCGACGTTGTTGGCCCAGGCCTGGCCGCGATTGCTCCACCAGGTATAGGCTTCGCCGGTGGTCTCGGGATGCAGGCGGCGGTACACGTCCACCAGGCCCAGCTGGTCGAAGATCTGCGTCATCCACGCGCGCTCTTCCGGCAGGAAGCCGGAGTTCTTCTGGTTGCTCTTCCAGTTCTTCAGGTCGATTTCCTTGTGGGCGATGTTCCAGTCGCCGCAGATGACGACTTCGCGGCCACTCTTCTCCAGTGCCATCAGGTGCGGCAGGAATACTTCCATGAAGCGGAACTTGGCTTGCTGGCGCTCGTCGCTCGAAGAGCCCGAGGGGGCGTACAGGGAGATCACGGTCAGGTCGCCGTAGTCGCATTCGACATAGCGGCCTTCGTCGTCGAATTCGGTATTGCCGAAGCCGATGCGCACCGAATCCGGTTGCCGGCGGCTATAGACGCCCACGCCCGAATAGCCCTTCTTCTGGGCATAGTGGAAGTGACCGACGTAGCCGGCCGGGGTCAGGAAGTCCTCGGTCATGTCGGTGGCTTGCGCCTTCAGTTCCTGCACGCAGACGAAATCCGGTGCTTCCTTCTGCAGCCAGTCGAAGAAGCCTTTCTTGGCGGCCGAGCGGATCCCGTTGAGGTTGGCGGAGACGATTTTTGGCATGTGCGGTCCTGTTTGCTTGCGGCTGGATAAGGCCGGTAGCATAACCGATAGGGCGAATCATTTAAAATGTCGGCCAGATGAAGGCGTTGCCGCCGCGTGTGTCTTGCCTGTCGGCAAGTGCTTGCCGCCGGCGCCTTCCGTTTTGACTCTTCCCGGGAAATGCATTGTGAGCAACTTGAGACAGGAATTCATCGAATTCGCGGTATCGGCCGGCGTGCTGCGCTTTGGCGAATTCATCACCAAGGCGGGCCGTACCTCGCCCTACTTCTTCAACGCTGGCCTGTTCAACGAAGGCGCGACGCTGGCCCAGGTGGCCCGCTTCTATGCCCAGACGCTGCAGGATTCGGGCATCGAATACGACATGCTGTTCGGCCCCGCCTACAAGGGCATCACCCTGGCCTCCGCCACCGCCGTGGCGCTGGCCGGCATGGGCCGCAACGTGCCTTTCGCCTTCAACCGCAAGGAAGCCAAGGACCACGGCGAAGGCGGCACCATCGTCGGCGCCAAGCTGCAGGGCAAGGTTGTCATCATCGATGACGTGATCTCGGCCGGCACCTCGGTGCGCGAATCGGTGGACATGATCCGCGCTGCCGGTGCCACCCCCTGCGCGGTGCTGATCGCACTGGACCGCATGGAGCGCTCGGGCAAGGATGGCGCTCTCTCCGAACTGTCGGCGGTACAGGAAGTGGCGCGCGAATACGACATGCCGGTCATCTCGATTGGCAACCTCAACGACCTGTTCGAGTACATCTCCAACGGCGGGGATGCCCGCCTGACGCAGCACAAGGATGCGGTGGCGGCGTATCGCACGCGTTACGGGGTCTGATGGTCTGATGTTCTGATGTTCTGACTATCGTCAACGTCGGTCTAAAGGCCGCATCCTCGTGGATGTGGCCTTTTTTATTGGCGTGGATCCCGTGTCAGAGCGGTTCGGTGATACTGCGCGTGCCTTGCCGCTGAAGGCGGTCATCGAGCTCGCCGACCTGGGCCGCCACGGCATTTTCGGTCTGTTCCACCCGCAGGTGGAGATCGCGCTGCAGGCTGTCCAGGCGCTGCGCCAGCAGGGTTTGCTGCTCGATCTGGCGGCGCTGCAGGTGCTCCAGTTCGATCTTGAGATAGGCGCGCAAGTCGTTGAAGCGGGAATGTTCAGCCTGGTCGGCCAGCTCGCGCTGGGCGTCGAGCTGCTTGGTCAGGCGCCGGCTTTCCAGCATCACGCTGGTCTGCAAGGCCAGGATGTAGAGCAGGAAGAAGGCCGTCAGCACCACCACCACGCCCAGCATGACCATGCCCAGCGGGGCCTGGAAATCGGTGTAGATCAGCGACAGCGTGGTCGGTGCCGTGAAGGCCGTCCAGTTCACCGTGGCGAAGAGGGCGACCAGCGCCAGCAGCACGATCAGGAAAATGGTCCGTAGTCTCATTGCAGCCTCCTGTTATCTGTTCCCGGCACGGTGCCGGTGAACTTGTCGTCACATCAAGTTGAATCAGTTGGACTATCGGAAGGCGAGGGATGTTCCTCGGAGTTGGCAAACAGGAAAGTTGGCATCCGTATGCGCCAGACGCAAAAAAGCCGGCATGGCGCCGGCTTTTGATGTCAGAAGGAAAAGTTCTCTGGTGTCGGCTCACGCCGCTGCCAGGGCCTTTTCCAGCAACTGGTGCAATTCGGCAAATTGCGGCTCGCCGACATAGCGCTTGATGATGTTGCCATCCTTGCCGATGACGAAGGTGGTCGGGGTCAGCTTGACGTCGCCGAAGGCCTTGGCCAGCGTATCCTGCGGGTCCAGGGCGACCTGGAAGGGCAGCTTGCGGGTCTCGGCATAGTTCAGCACGTAGTTGGGCGGGTCATAGCTCATGGCCACGGCCACGAAGTCCAGGCCACGGTCCTTGAACTTGTTGTAGGTCTCGATCATCTGCGGCATTTCACCCACGCAGGTGGTGCAGCTGGTGGCCCAGAAATTGACCATCACCACCTTGCCACGCAAATCCTTGAGGGCCACGCGCTGGCCATCGAGCTTGGTGAAGGTGACGTCGGGCGCGGCGTTGCCGGCATTGACCTTGAAATAGGTGAACGCGGCCACGGCGGCCACCACCACGACGGCGGCCAGCTTGATCATGAGGCTGCTCCTGGGAGCGCTTGCCTGTGCTTGCATGGGAAACTCCGATTGGGGGGCGATGCCCCGGGCTGATCCGGCCATTATAGACCTCCCGGCGGATTCCTGCGGAGCCGGCCCGCATGTGAAAACCGCCGGACAGGCCGGCGGTTTGACTTGCATCAGGCTTGCCAGGACGAACCCGGCATTCAGCTGGTCGCCTTGTTCTCGCTGGCCGGCTTGCGCTGGTATTCCTTGAGTTCTTCCTCGGTGATGTATTCGAACAGGGTCACGACCTTGTTCACACCCGAGATGCCGCTGGTGATCTGTGCCGCACGCTGGCCTTCGCGCTGCGTGACCCGGCCCAGCATGTAGACGATGCCGCGCTCGGTGGTGATCTTGAAGGCGCTGGAATAGAGCGTCTTGTCATCCACCAGGCTGGCCAGGACCTTGCTGGTGATGAGGGCATCGCTGGAGCGCGAGGAGAAGCTCGACGCCGGCATCACCGCCAGTTCGTTGTACACCGTGTCGACGTTCTGGATGGCCTTGGTTTCGCGCTCGGCGGCGGCCTTGGAGGCTTCGTCAGGCACTTCGCCGGAGAGCAGGACCTTGCGGTTGAAGGCCGTCACGTTGACGTGGGAGCCGGCGGCCACCACATCGGGGATGCTGGCCTCGCCCTTGACCACGATCGATTTGTCTTCCGTTTGCGCGCCCAGGGTACGGCGGTCGGTGGCTGCGAAGGTGGTGGCCAGCGCACCGCCGGCGAACACCGCGAAACAGCCCTGCAGGCTCAGGGCAACCATGCCGCCCAGGGCCACGGCCGCCAGGGGACGGCGCATCCGTGTCAACAACGATTGTGCATCACTCATTCGCATCATCTCCAAAAAGCGCGACGTCGATACCGTCGCAAATGCAGTGCAGGGTCACCAGATGCACTTCCTGGATGCGCGCGGTACGGTCATGCGGCACGCAGATATGCACATCGGCGTCATTCAAGACCTTGCCGATCTTGCCACCACCCTTGCCGGTCAGTGCCACCACGCGCATGTCGCGTTCGTGAGCAACTTCGATGGCCGCCAGGATGTTGCCCGAATTGCCCGAGGTGGAGAAGGCCAGCAGCACGTCACCCGCCTGGCCGAAGGCCTGCACCTGCTTCGAGAAGATCTCCTGGTAGCTGTAGTCGTTGCCGACTGCGGTGAGGATGGAGGTATCTGTGGTCAATGCCAGGGCCGGCAACGGCAGGCGTTCGCGCTCGAAGCGACCGACCAGTTCGGCCGCGAAGTGCTGGCTGTCGGCGGCCGATCCGCCATTGCCACAGGCAAGGATCTTGTTGCCATTCGACAGCGCATTGAACATAAGTTCAATGGCTTGCTCGATCGGTTGCGCCAGTACGCTGGCGGCCTTGATCTTCAGATCGGCGCTTTCCTGGAAATGGGCGAGGATGCGGGGATTTGTCATAGTGCCTGCGATTATAGTTGAGTTGAACGGGGCCAAGCCCGTGCAATTCGTAAAGAAAAGTTTCTGGATGACCGGTCGTACATGATACCGCCAGTGGCCCGGTGTTGCCGCAAAAAGCGCCCGGAGGCGCGGCCGTCTCAGGCTTCGATGGCGTTGCGCAGCCACTGCATCCGCCCGCCCTCCAGGGCTACCACGTCGAAGCGACAGGGCGGGGTGCCGGGCTGGGCTTGCAGCCAGGTCTGGGCCGCCAGGATCAGGCGCCGCTGCTTGGCCGGCGTGACGCTGGCCGCGGCGCCGCCATGCGAATCGCTGGCGCGGGCGCGTACTTCGACGAAGACCACGGTGGCGCCATCGCGCATGATGAGGTCGATCTCGCCGCCCCGGCAGCGGAAATTGCGTTCCACCAGTTGCAGGCCCTGGTTGCGCAGATGCGCCAGGCCCGCATCCTCGGCGGCATCACCGGTGTGCTGGCGGGCTGTGCGTCGCAGCAGATCGGACAATCCCATCGTCGCCAGCCTCACCCCGGGTTCAGTACTGGTCAGCGATGGGCATCGGCCAGCCATCCTGGTAGATGGCCTGGGTTTCCTGGCGCTGGAAATAGGTGGTGCCGCCATTGACCATGTTGACGCTGAGACGCCCGGTGACGCCGTCCATGTCGAAGCTGGCGCGCTGCTGGGCGATGCCGTAGGCGACGCGATAGGCGTCGATGCCCAGCGCATACAGGCGCGCCAGGTCGGGATTGGGACGCTCGCCGTCAGTGGTGGCCGGGCGCGGATAGCGTGCCACGGCCACGTTGTCGGCCTGCAATTGCCAGGGGATGTCGATCAGGCGCACACCATCCAGTTCGGGCAGCTTGTCGTTGGGGTTGCCGCGATTGAGGGTGTAGGGATTGATCTGCGAGGTGCCATAGAGCGGCAATTCGTTGCCCACGGCGCTGCGCAGCTGCACGGTCTGGCCGGCATCCAGGGCTGCGAAGATCAGGGCCGGTTTTTCCTGTTCCACGCGCTTGGCCAGTTGTGCCAGGCCCGGGGCGGAGAGGGCGTTGGAGGGCGTGCTCAACTCCAGCGTCTCGACCTGCAGGCCCAGTTGCCGGGCGCGCAGCTGGAAGGCGCGGGCGGCACGCTTCTGCCAGGCCACGTTGGTCGAAATGGCGAAGATCTTGCCGGGCGCCTTTTCCTTTTCCACCCAGTTGGCGACCTGGCGCGCCTCTTCATCGATGGACAGGCCGGCCGCCAGCATCAGCGGCGGCAGCGGCGTCTCGGCTTCGCCGGCCAGATCGGGCTGGGCCAGGGCGATGGTGGGCTTGGTGACCCGCCCGCTTTGCGCCACCGAGGTGACGGCGCTGCGCGAGAGCGGGCCGATCAGGATGTCGTACTTGGCCGAGGCTTCATCATAGGCGCGTTGCATGTCCTGGGCCGAGTCGCCGGTCTCGACGATGGCCAGCTGGATGTTGTCCTTCTGGCGCGAATAGGCGGTCAGGAAGCCGGTGCGTACCGCATCGGCAGCCGCACCGAAGGCACCGCTGCGGTTGGGCAGCAGCAGGACCATGCGTATCGGCGTGGCCGCCGGTGGCGCCTGCATGTCGGCGCCGGTGTCGGGGGCGGGCGCCTCATCGGCGGGGCCGGCCGAAGGCGGGACCGACAGCGCGGGTGTGGCCGCTTGCGCCAGCAAGGGTACACTGTCGGCTGCCACGGCCGGCGTCGTCGCCAGGCAAGGCAGGACCAGCGGACCCAGCAGGGCCGCCAGCGTGGTCATTTTTTTCAATCCAGTGAACATCCCGCCCCCCCAAATGAATCAGAATTCCAGCGTCGCCGCCTCCGTCCTGCATGATGCCGCCCAGCAAAACTATCCGGTGTCGGCATTATATGTGCTGGCCACGCCCATCGGAAACGTCTGCGACATCAGTCTGCGCGGCCTGCATGTGCTGGCCATCGCCGATGTCGTGGCTTGTGAGGATACCCGTAATACCAGCCAGTTGTTACAGCGGTATGGCCTCTCCAAACCGTTGCTGGCCGCCCACGAGCACAACGAGCGCGAAGCCGCCGACAAGATCATCGAACGCCTGCGCGCCGGTCAGCGGGTGGCGCTGGTGTCGGATGCCGGCACGCCGGCCATTTCCGACCCCGGGGCGCGGGTGGTCGATGCGGTGCGCGCGGCCGGCTTGCAGGTGATCCCGCTGCCGGGCGCGTCGGCTGCGGTGACGGCCTTGTCGGCGTCGGGCCTGACCGATGCGCGCTTCCAGTTCGTCGGTTTTTTGCCGGCCAAGACCCGCCAGCGCGAGACCGCGCTGCAGGAGCTGGTCGCGCTGGAGGCGGCACTGGTGTTCTACGAGGCGCCGCATCGCATCGTCGAGACCGTGCAATCGATGCTGCAGGTATTCGGCCCGCAGCGCCAGATCGTGCTGGCGCGCGAACTGACCAAGCTCTTCGAGGAGATCCACCGTTGTCCGCTGGGCGAGGCCCCGGCCTGGCTGGAGCAGGATGCCAACCGCCAGCGCGGCGAATTCGTGGTCTTGCTGGAAGGGGCGCAGCCGGTCGATGGCGAGGATGCCGATGCCGAGCGCGTGTTGCGCATCCTGCTGGCGGAGCTGCCGGTGAAGCAGGCAGCCGCGCTGGCCGCGCAGATCACCGGCCAGAAGAAGAACGCGTTGTATGAACGCGCCCTGCAGATCAGGCAGGGCGCGCAGGAGCAGGATGGCGAGGACGACAGCGAGCAGTGAAACCAAATACTACCGTTCGGACTGAGTAGGCCCGCAGGGCCGTATCGAAGACATGCCGACGGCGCGCCTTCGATACGCGGCTTGGCCGCTACTCAGTACGAACGGGGGGCTTCACATCCGTGTTCTTCTCCAGGTGCCGGTGCTCAACGCTCGACGATGAAGGGCGTACCGGCGCTGCGCTGGCGCACCAGCGTGGCGGCATTCTGGGCCGCCGGACGGGTCGGGTAGGGACCCGCATAGAGGCGATACAAGCCATTGACCTGGACCGCCTGCATGTTGTCGACGATCCCCGAGAGGCTGGGCAGCAGCTTGTCGCGTGCCTGCAGGGCATTGGTTTCCTGCGAATAGGCGCCGAACTGCAGGTAGTAGCCGGCCGTCAGCGGCACCGCCTGGGGCATGGCCGGAGAGGGTGCCGAACCGCTGGCGATCGCATTGATGATGCCACCGCCACCGGTCAGGCCGGCACCACCGGCCGCGCTGGAGGTGGCGGCATTGATCGGCTGCACCGCTGCCACGGTGGGCTGCGGCGGCAGGCTTTGCGCACTGACCGAGTTGATTTCCACCGCACCAGTGGCGACGCCCGCACCGCTGTCGGCGGCCCGGTTGATCGGATCGGCCGCGGCCAGCGTGGTGCCGCTGCGGCGTGCATCGGCCATGCGTTGGGCCTCCTCGGGCAGGATGCGCTCGACTTCCAGCTCGCTGCTGCCATTGCCCAGGTAACCCAGCTTCAGCGCTGCCGTGTAGGACAGGTCGATGATGCGGCTGGAATGGAAGGGGCCACGGTCATTGATGCGCACGATCACCTGCTTGCCGGTCTTCAGGTTGGTCACCCGCGCGTAGGAGGGGATGGGCAGCGTGGGGTGGGCCGCCGTCATCTTGTACATGTCGTAGAGTTCGCCCGAGGACGTCTTCTGGCCATGGAATTTCTTGCCATACCAGCTGCCGATGCCGCGCTGGATGAAGGGCTGGTTGTCGGTCAGCGGCACATAGGTCTTGCCGAACACGGCGTAGGGCTTGCTGGCCGCCCTGGAGACGGGCTCCACCTGCGGCTCGGCATCGGCGACGTCGAGCAGGCCATCGGGGATATGGTCACCCGGGCCGTCATCCTTGTAGTAGCCACCCCGTCCGGAACCGGCCGGCGGCAGCGCCGGCACGTTGGACGGACGCGGACTGCCCGCCTTGACCGGCGTGGGCGCCTGGGCGGTCTGGGTGGTCGTGGGGGCCGTGCCGCAGGCCGCCAGCCACAGCGGCAGCAGCAAGCTGCCCCAGCGCAGGGCTGCGGGCAGGGTGGGCAAGGCTGGCTGGGGCATGGCCCGGCCGTGTGTGTCGAGTGATGGTGTTCCCATGGGCCTGTCCTTGGTCAACAAGTCGATGTGCCGGGCCTGATGACGCCTGTCCGGCCGGAATGTTCGCAACGATACCAGAGTGCAACGCACCCTGGCTGACAACTCGTCAGTGGCGCAAGTTCACCCGCGCAGACGCAATTGCCATCCGTACAATGCAGATGGTCCACAGGCCGGACGCCATCCAGCCCGCGTTCAGCTTTGCACCAGCTTGCGGTGGCGCTGGATGCTCATCAGGATGCCGGTGCCCAGGCCCAGTGTCACCAGGGCGGTGCCGCCATAGCTCATGAAGGGCAGCGGCACGCCCACCACCGGGATGATGCCGCTGACCATACCCATGTTGACGAAGGCATACGTGAAGAAAATCATCGTGATGGCGCCGCCCAGGAGGCGCGTGAAGAGGGTGGGCGCATTGGCCGTGATGACCATGCCGCGCCCGATCAGCAGCAGGTACAGCACCAGCAGCACGATATTGCCGATCAGCCCGAATTCCTCGGAATAGACCGAGAAGATGAAGTCGGTGGTGCGTTCCGGGATGAATTCCAGGTGGGTCTGCGTCCCCATCAGCCAGCCCTTGCCGGTCACGCCCCCGGAGCCGATGGCGATGGTCGACTGGATGATGTGGAAGCCCTTGCCCAGCGGATCGGAGGTCGGGTCGATCAGCATCATGATGCGCTGGCGCTGGTAATCGTGCATGAAGGACCATACCACCGGCAGGCTGGCCGCGCCGGCGATGACCAGGCCCACCAGGATTTTCCAGGGCAGGCCGGCGAAGAAGATCACGTAGAAGCCGGCCGCCAGCACCAGCAGGCCCGTACCCAGGTCAGGCTGCCGGATGATCAGGAAGCCCGGGATCAGCAGCAGGATGGCCGCCACCACGAAGGCATCCCAGCGCAGCATGCCCTCGCGCTTCTGGAAGTACCAGGCCAGCATCAGTGGCATGGCGATCTTCATGATCTCGGAGGGCTGCACCACCATGCCGATGTTGAGCCAGCGACGCGACCCCTTCTTGATGATGCCGAACAGGGCCACCGCAATGAGCAGCGTCACCCCCACCGTATAGACCGGCACCGCCATGCGTAGCAGCAGCTGCGGCGAGACGTTGGCGGCGATCCACATGACGATGAAGGCCACCAGGATATTGCGCAGCTGGTCTTCGACCCGGCCGGGGAAGTTCATGCCGGCCGAATAGAGCGTCACGATGCCCACCGACAGGATCAGGAAGACGATCAGCGACAGCGCGCCGTCGAACACCGTCAGGTGCGGCTTGATGATTTGCCACAGGGGCGGACGTTGCAGGCTCATGCCGGCTCCTCGTGCGTAGTGCTGATTGCGATGTCAGGTCTTGCCTGCCCCGGGCCAAGGCCTGGCAGGCAAGCATTCAAATCAAATGCGGTGCAGGCTCATTCCTGCACGTCCGGCTGGACCGTCGGCGTGGTGCTGCCGCCCTCCTCGGAGGTAGGGCCTTCCACCGGTGTATCGGCGCTGACGCCCTCGGTCGGCGCGACCGACTTGATCGGCTCGTTGGGACGCTTGCCCAGCATGAAGTAGTCCATGGCCTTGCGCACCAGCGGGGCGGCCACGCCGGCACCCCAGCCACCGTTCTCGACCACCGCCGCAATGGCGATGCGCGGCGAATCCGCCGGGGCGAAGCCGATGTAGAGGCCATTGTCGTGGAAGTTGCGCGAGAGCTTGCGCGAATCATACTTCTGGTTCTTGGCGATGTTGACCACCTGGGCCGTACCGGTCTTGCCGCCCGAGTCATAGGGTGCGCCCCGGAAGGCGGCCGCGCCGGTCCCTTCCTTGACCACGCCGATCATGGCGCGCTTGATGAAATCGACGTTTTCCTGCTTCAGCGGGATGCGGTAGCTTTCCTTGGGCACGGTCTCGGTACGTTCGTGGGTGACGCCATCCTCGACGATCTTGACCAGGTGGGGCTTCATCACCACGCCATTGTTGGCCAGCACCGACGTGGCCTGCGCCAGTTGCAGCGGGGTGAAGCTGTTGTAGCCCTGGCCGATGCCCAGCGAGACGGTATCCCCGGCAATCCAGCGCTTCTGTTCGGGTTTGCGGAAGGCATTGCGCTTCCATTCGGTGGAGGGCAGGATGCCGCGCTTCTCGTGCTCCAGGTCGATGCCGGTGATCTGGCCGAAACCGAAGGGCTTCATGAAGTCATGGATGGCGTTGACCCCCATGTCATTGGCCAGCATGTAGTAGTAGGTGTCGCAGGAGATGGCGATGGAACGGTACATGTCCACCACGCCATGGCCACCTTCCTTGTCGTCGCGGAAACGGTGGTTACCCAGCACGAAGAAGCCCGGATCGCGGATGGCGTCCTGCGGGCGACGCTTGCCCAGTTCCAGCGCGGCCAGCGCCATGAAGGGCTTGTAGGTCGAGCCAGGCGAGTACAGGCCCGTCAGCGGCCGGTTCAACAGCGGCCGGTCAGGCGACTTGTTCAACTCGTCCCAGCTCTGCTGGTCGATGCCTTCGACGAACAGGTTGGGGTCGTAGGATGGCTGCGACACATAGGCCAGGATGTCGCCGGTAGCCGGGTTGATCGCTACCAGCGCGCCCTTCTGGTCGCCGAAGGCTTCTTCCACCACCTTCTGCAGCTCGATGTCGATGGACAGGATCAGGTTCTTGCCGGGCGTGGCCGGTGTGCGCGAGAGCGAGCGCACGGCGCGGCCGCTGGCGGAAATTTCCACTTCCTCGTAGCCGGTGGTGCCGTGCAACTGGGTTTCGTAGCTCTTTTCCAGGCCTTCCTTGCCGATGTAGTCGGTGCCGTTGTAGTTGGCCTCATCGTCGGAATCGGCGATGCGCTCGGCATCGCGCGGGCTGATGCGGCCGATGTAGCCGATCACGTGGGCGGCCGTCTTGCCATAGGGGTACTGGCGGAACAGGCGTGCCTGTACTTCCACTCCCGGGAAGCGATAGCGCTGGGCGGTGAACTTGGCCACTTCCTCGTCGGTCAGGCGGGTGCGGATGGGCACGCTCTCGAAGTTCTTGGATTCCTCCTGCAGGCGGCGGAAACGGCGGCGGTCACGCGGCTGGATCTCCACCAGGGTGCCCAGCTCATCGATCAGGTCATCGATGTTGGTCTTGATCTTGGAGGGTGTGATTTCCAGCGTATAGGCGGAATAGTTGCGGGCCAGCACCACGCCGTTGCGGTCCATGATCAGGCCGCGATTGGGCACGATGGGGACCACCGAGATGCGGTTTTCCTCGGCCTGGGCGGCATAGGCGTCGTGGCGCACCACCTGCAGCCACAGGAAGCGCGCCAGCAGCAGCCCGAAGCAGACCAGCACCAGCACGCTCACGGCCAACAGGCGCAGCCGGAACAGTCTCAGCTCATGCGCGGTATTCTTGAATTCGGTCATGCTGCTTCTGTCCCGGCCCTCAGATGGGGCGGTTTTCGTCGCGGTCGATGGCGCGGCGCTGCGGTGCCAGCAACAGCAGGCTGACCACCGGCCACAGCAGCGCCGAGACCACGCTCTCGCTGAAGTAGAACCAGTCCGGCGACTTGCCCGTCACCATCAGCTGCACCACCAGCTGCACCGCCTGTGCCAGCAGCATCAGCGGCAGCACGTGCAGCGCCTGGGTGCGCAGCGGGAACCACAGCACGCGGCGGTGGATCATGATGGCGAAGTAGGACAGCAGGGTATAGGCCAGGGCGTTCTCGCCCAGCAGCGTGGCTTCGTTGACGTCCATCAGCAGGCCCATCATGAAGGCCACGCTGATGCCGACCTTGCGCGGCTGGTGGATGTTCCAGAACACCAGTGCCAGCGCCACGAAGTCGGGCACCCCGACCATCTGGCCCCAGGGCATCAGGTTCAGCAGGAAGGCCACGATCAGGCTGAACGCAATGAACAGCGGATTGGCCGGCAGGAGGATGTAGTGCGGATCGTTCATCGGGCTTTTTCCTTGGCGGCGGCCGGGGCTGCGGGGGCGGCTGCAGCTGCCGGGGCGGTCGCGGGAGCCGCCGGCGCTACGTTGGCCGCGCCCTTGCGCTCATCGGCGGGTTTGTCCTTGGGCGTGGCGTTGGCGTCATCGGCGCTGTTGTCACGGGTGCTGTCGCGCAGGCGACGCTTGAACAGCTTGGCCGACTTCTCGTCGATCACGTCCGGTTCCGGGCGCGGAGGCAGGTTCTGTTCCACCAGCAGGATCAGCAGCTGGCGATGGCGGTCGATACCGGCCAGCGGGCGGCAGACGATGCGCGCGAAGGAATCCGCCGAACGGGTCTCCACCAGCACCACGCTGGCCACCGACAGGCCGGGCGGGTAGACGCCGTCGATGCCCGAGGTCACCAGCATGTCACCCTTCTGGATGTCGGCATTGGCCGGCATGAAGCGCAGGTCCAGCGCGCCGGTCTGGCCACGGCCATAGGCCACGCTGCGCAAGCCGTTGCGTACTACCTGCACGGGAATGGCCTGGTCCTTGTCGGTCAGCAGCGTGACTTCCGAGGTGAACGGGAAGACGCGAGTCACCTGGCCCACGATGCCCACATCATCAATGACCGGCTGGCCTGCGGCCACGCCTTGTTGCGAGCCACGGTTGAGGATGATCTTGCGGGTGAAGGGATCGCGCGCATCGTAGAGGATCTCGCCCACGATGGACTTGACCGGCACCTTCTGCTGCATGTCCAAGAGCTTGCGCAACTGGGCGTTCTCGGCCGCCAGCAGGCGCTCCTGCTGCATCAGCTGGGCATTGACGATCTGCTGCTGGCGCAGGTCGCGGTTTTCCTTTTGCAGCACGCTCAGCGAGGTGACCGAATCGGCCAGGCTGGTGGCGGCGTCGCGCGGGACCATGGCGACCGTCTGGAAGGGGTAGAGGGCCGTGCCCAGCGCCTGGCGGATGGTGCCCAGGACGTGCATGCGGGCGTCGACCACCAGCATCACGACCGACAGCAGCGCAAAGATCGTCACGCGCACCCGGGCCGAGGCGCCCTGCTTGAAGAGTGGTGGGATTTCCATGGCGTCAGGCCGTCAGCAGGGCCGCGTGAGGCGGCGCGCTGCAGGCGGATAACTCACTTCCTGCGTCGAAAACGATAACAAAAAGGGGATCCGGTGCGTCCATCAGACCCAGCTCCGGCCGGCCTCGTACCCCCGGCGCAGGCAAGCTGCGCAACGAAGGGTGAGTCGGCGTGAACTGCGTCATAGCGTGAACGTATCGGTTCCCCGTCCTCCGGTGGTACGTGGCCACCGGTTGTAACAAGTGCGTCTCTGGTGCGTCTAATGTGCAAAAGCCGGCGCAAGGCCGGCCATGTGCGGGTTCGGCTTATTCTGACGAGAAGATCGAGCCCAGCTTGTCCATGCGGTCCAGCGCCATGCCCGAGCCGCGCACCACGCAGGTCAGCGGGTCTTCGGCCACGATCACCGGCAGGCCGGTCTCTTCCATCAGCAGGCGGTCCAGGTCGCGCAGCAGAGCGCCACCGCCGGTGAGCATCATGCCCTTTTCGGCGATGTCGGCGCCCAGTTCCGGCGGGGTCTGTTCCAGCGCGTTCTTCACGGCCGAGACGATGTTGTTGAGCGGATCGGTCAGGGCTTCCAGGATTTCATTGCTGGAGATGGTGAAGGAGCGCGGGATGCCTTCGGACAGGTTGCGGCCCTTGACTTCCATTTCCTTGACTTCCGAGCCCGGGAAGGCCGAGCCGATTTCCTTCTTGATCGCTTCGGCGGTCTGTTCGCCGATCAGCATGCCGTAGTTGCGGCGGATGTAGTTGACGATGGCTTCGTCGAACTTGTCGCCGCCCACGCGCACCGAACCCTTGTAGACCATGCCGCCCAGCGAGATGATGCCCACTTCGGTGGTGCCGCCGCCGATGTCCACCACCATCGAGCCGGTGGCGTCCGAGACCGGCAGGCCCGAGCCGATGGCCGCAGCCATGGGTTCCTCGATCAGGTAGACCTGGGAGGCACCGGCGCCCAGCGCCGATTCACGGATGGCGCGACGTTCCACCTGGGTCGAGCCGCAGGGCACGCAGATGATGATGCGCGGGGAGGGGCGGAACAGCTTGGAGTCGTGCACCATGCGGATGAATTGCTTCAACATCTGCTCGGTGACGGTGAAATCGGCGATCACGCCGTCCTTCATCGGGCGGATCGCCTCGATGTTGCCGGGCACCTTGCCCAGCATCTGTTTTGCTTCCTTGCCGACTGCCTGGATGGTCTTCTTGCCATTGGGGCCGCCTTGCTGGCGAATGGCCACCACCGACGGTTCGTCCAGCACGATGCCATGGCCGCGCGCGTAGATCAGCGTGTTCGCGGTGCCGAGGTCGATCGCCAGATCGTTGGAAAAGTAACTACGGAGAAATCCAAACATGAGTTGTCCTGATGCGCCCGCCATGGGGCGCCTAGCTTTTTGATAGGGGGGGTGTCCGTTCATGACCGCGGCGACGCGAAAAACCGGCGCCAGCAAGGCATTAATCCGACATTCTACCTTATAATTCCAGAGAAACCAGTAAGCCGGTCTGCCAAAAATATCAGCATTCCGGAACCTGCCAGCCGCCATCTGGCGCGGGTTTGCCGTTTTTTACCCGGCAAGCGCCATGAGCCGGCCGACCTGTCAGGCATGTCAGCCTGCCGACGGTCGCAAGGCCCCGAAAAAACATCGCCCGGCGTTAGCGGCGCGGGGCCGTCCCAATTCAACCTGTTTCACTATTGCCTAGCGCCCGGCGCGCCATTCGACCATGTCACTTGCCCTTTCCGACGTCAAACGCATCGCCAACCTGTCCCGCCTGGAGCTTACCGACGCCCAGGCCGGCGAAACGCTGGAGAAGCTCAATGGCATCTTCGCCCTGGTGGAGCAGATGCGCGCCATCGACACCACCGGCGTGGAACCGCTGTCGCACCCGATCGCCGCCATCGAACCGGCGCTGGCGCTGCGCCTGCGCGAAGACGCGGTGACCGAGTCCAATCGTCGCGAGGATTACCAGCAACCGGCCCCGGCCACCCAGGACGGCCTGTACCTGGTGCCCAAGGTGATCGAATAAGCCCAGGCCCCTGACCAAGCCCGACCGGCGCCGCAAAGCGGCAGTGTCGACCCGCAAGATCGCAGCCCAACCAATTCCATGCACAAGCTCACCCTCAAAGAACTGTCCGCGCAACTGCAAGCGCGCAAGATTTCCGCCGCCGAACTGGCCACCCTGTTCCTCGATCGCATCGAGGGCAGCGACCTGAACGCCTTCCTGCACGTGGACCGCGAACTCACGCTGGCGCAGGCCAAGGCCGCCGATGCGCGCCTGGCGGGCCAGGACGCGGGTCCCCTGACCGGTGTGCCGATCGCCCACAAGGATATCTTCGTCACCCGCAACTGGCGTACCACGGCCGGTTCACGCATGCTGCAAGACTACGTGAGCCCCTTCGACGCGACCGTGGTCGAACAGTTCAATGCCGCCGGCATGGTCACGCTGGGCAAGCTCAACTGCGACGAGTTCGCCATGGGCTCGGGCAACGAGAACTCCTATTACGGCCCCACCCGCAATCCCTGGGACAAGAACGCCGTCCCCGGTGGCTCCTCGGGTGGGTCGGCTGCCGCCGTGGCGGCGCGCCTGGCACCGGCGGCCACCGCCACCGACACCGGCGGCTCGATCCGCCAGCCGGCCTCGCTGTGCGGCGTCACCGGCATCAAGCCCACTTATGGCAGCGTGTCGCGCTTCGGCATGATCGCCTTTGCCTCCTCGCTGGACCAGGGTGGCCCGATCGCCAAGACCGCCGAGGATTGCGGCCTGCTGCTGAACACCATGAGCGGCTTCGACGAGCGTGACTCCACCAGCCTGCAACGTCCCAAGGAAGATTTCACCCGCTCGCTGGGCGACAGCCTGCAAGGCTTGCGCATCGGCGTGCCGCGTGAGTTCTTCGGCGCCGGCCTGGCCGCCGACGTGGAAGCCGCCGTGCGCGGCGCGCTGGCCGAATTCGAGAAGCTCGGCGCCAAGCTGGTCGACATCTCCCTGCCCAAGACCGAGCTGTCCATTCCCGTGTACTACGTGATTGCCCCGGCCGAGGCCTCGTCCAACCTGTCGCGCTTCGATGGCGTGCGCTACGGCCATCGCGCCGCCGACTACAAGGACCTGGCCGACATGTACAAGAAGTCGCGCGCAGAAGGCTTCGGCGACGAGGTCAAGCGCCGCATCCTGGTGGGCTCCTATGTGCTCTCGCACGGCTACTACGACGCCTACTACCTGCAGGCGCAGAAGATCCGCCGCCTGATCGCCCAGGATTTCCAGAACGCCCTGGCCGGCCCCGACCGCCAGTGCGACGTCATCATGGGCCCGGTCTCGCCCACCGTCGCCTGGGACCTCGGTGACAAGACCAACGACCCGGTGGCCAACTACCTGGCCGACATCTTCACGCTCTCCACCAGCCTGGCCGGTTTGCCGGGCATGTCGATTCCCTGCGGCTTCGGCCAGGGCGAGAAGAACGGCAAGCGTCCGGTCGGCCTGCAGATCATCGGCAATTACTTCGACGAAGCGCGCCTCCTGAACGTGGCGCACCAGTTCCAGCAGGCCACCGACTGGCACCTGCGCGAACCGGCCTGATCGCCTGGCCCTCGTCACCAACAACAGCATTCGCAAGGACAACATCATGCAGTGGGAAGTCGTCATCGGCCTCGAAACGCACACGCAGCTTTCGACCCAATCCAAGATCTTCAGCGGCAGCTCGACCCGCTTCGGCGCCGAACCCAACACCCAGGCCAGCCCGGTGGACCTGGCCTTGCCGGGTGTGCTGCCGGTACTGAACAAGGGCGCGGTGGAACGCGCCATCCAGTTCGGCCTGGCCATCGGCGCCACCATCGCGCCGCGCTCGGTGTTCGCGCGCAAGAACTACTTCTATCCTGACCTGCCCAAGGGCTACCAGATCAGCCAGTTCGAGATCCCCGTGGTGCAAGGCGGCACCATGACGTTTGCCGTGGAGAAGGAAGGCAAGAGCGAGATCAAGACCATCAACCTGACCCGTGCCCACCTGGAAGAGGACGCCGGCAAGTCGCTGCACGAAGACTACCAGGGCATGACCGGCATCGACCTGAACCGCGCCGGCACGCCGCTGCTGGAAATCGTCACCGAACCCGAGATGCGCAGCGCCGCCGAAGCCGTCGGCTACGCCAAGGCCCTGCATTCGCTGGTGGTGTGGCTGGGCATCTGCGACGGCAACATGCAGGAAGGCTCGTTCCGCTGCGACGCCAACGTCTCCGTGCGCCCGGTCGGCCAGGAGAAATTCGGCACCCGTTGCGAGGTCAAGAACCTGAACTCCTTCCGCTTCCTGGAAGAGGCCATCAACTACGAAGTGCGGCGCCAGATCGAGCTGATCGAGGACGGCGGCACCGTGGTCCAGGAAACCCGCCTCTACGATCCGGACAAGAAGGAAACCCGCTCCATGCGCAGCAAGGAAGACGCGCAGGATTACCGTTACTTCCCCGACCCCGACCTGCCGCCGCTGGCGATCTCGCAGGAATGGATCGACCGCGTCAAGACCACCCTGCCCGAGCTGCCCGGCGCCATGCGCGAGCGCTTCGTGGCCGAGTACGCCTTGCCGGAATACGATGCCATGGTGCTGACCCAGTCCAAGGGCATGGCCTCCTACTTCGAGGACGTGGTGGCCGCCGCCGGTCGTGACCAGGCCAAGCCGGCCGCCAACTGGTTGATGGGTGACGTGGCCTCCACGCTCAACCGCGCCGACACTGACATCGCCGATGCCCCCGTCAAGGCGGTGCAACTGGCGCTGCTGTTGAAGCGCATCGCCGACGGCACCATCTCCAACAAGATCGCCAAGGAAGTCTTCGCCGGCATGTGGGAAGCCCCGTCCGACAAGGACAGCCTGGCCGATGACATCATCGAAGCCAAGGGCCTCAAGCAGATCTCCGACAGCGGCGCACTGGAAGCCATCGTCGACCAGGTGCTGGCCGCCAATGAAAAGTCGGTCGCCGAATTCCGCGCCGGCAAGGAGCAGGCCATCAACGCCCTGATCGGCCAGGCCATGAAGGCCACGCGCGGCAAGGCCAACCCGGCGCAGCTGACCGAATTGCTGCGCAAGAAGCTGGTGGGTTGATCGCAGTTGCGACAAGAAAAAAACCGCATCCACGGATGCGGTTTTTTTTCGTCCCTCGCGATGACAACGTGTATCGGCCTACTGCCCCGGCAGGCCGATCAGCAGGTCCTCATAGAAAGCACCCACCGGATAGCTCGGATGACGCAGCTGGATCTCCAGCACCCACAGCGCCTGGCTCGGGATGATCTCCATCTCGGCCAGCTTGGCCGGGCCGAACAGCGCATGCGGGAAGTCGGAGACGCGATGCCCGGCCAGGTTGCGCTCCAGCAGCCAGCCCCCACGCAAGGCCTCGGCCTGGGCAAAGTCGTATAGCTGGCGGCCGCTGAAGCCGGTTTCCCAGGCCGCCCGGGTGGCATCGAAGACGTCGCGTGCGGCCTGGGCGCAGGCATGGTGCAAGGCGTCGTTGCCGAAGACGAAGGTGTCGCCGAAGTCACCCTCGCAACCATCCCAGACCGGGCCGATATCGACCACCACGATGTCGCTCTCGCGCAGGACGCGATCGCGCCGCACGCCCTGGCGCGGCGTGCGCACCGTGTCATCGCCGAAGCGGATGTAGGTCGGGTGCCAGGTGTGCGACGCGCCCATGTCGCGCAGGTGGCGGTCGGCCATCTCCACCGCCTCGGCAGTCGACATGCCGACCCTGAGCCTGCCGGCAATCTGCGCCACGGCGCGGATGGATTGGGCGCGCGCGGTGAGCATGCCTTCCAGCGCATAGCGCGGCCCCACCCGTTCGAACACCGGGTCCAGGCTGCCCAGTGCCATCGGGGCCACGCTGGCACCGGAAGGAACGAAGGCCTCCGTCACCAGCTGTCGAGGCGACACCCCCCAGCCCGCGCAGGCCTCGTGCAGCGCGGCGATCATGGCCGGATTGCCACAGGCCACCAGTTGCGTGGCGGGCCAGTGATGGCCACCGGCAGCGGCCAGCGCCTGCACCTGTTCCCCCTGGGCGCCGTTGGCGGCGACCCAGCGCAGGCGCGGCTCGCGCGCCGCCAGCGCAGCGAGGAAGGCGGCATCGTAGAAATCTCCCGCTTCGGCATTGCCCCAGTAAAGCGTCACGCGCAGGTCCGGCGCGGCCTGTGCATCGGCCAGCGCCGCCAGCAGGATGGGCTTGATGCCGGCATAGCCGGTCCCGGTGGCCAGCAACACCAGCTCGCCGGTGCCAGCTGCGGCCGCAGCCTGCCAGGTGCAGGCACCGAAGCCGCCCTCCAGCGCCAGTCGGTCACCGGCCTGCAGGCGTGCGAGCATGCGTCCGGAAAAATGCCCCTCGCGTACCTGCCGGATATGGAATTCAAGCCGGCCGTCCTCCAGCGCCGGCAGGTTGGCCACCGAGAAGCAGCGGCTGCTGCCATCATCGAGATAGAAGCGCAGGTACTGCCCCGGTCGCACCGGTGGCGGCTGGCCGCCCAAAGGGCGCAGCACCAGGCAGGTCACGCTGGCGCTCAGGGGGCGCTTCTCCACCACCTCGGCCTCGAAGCGCAAGGCCTGCGCCGGCAGCGGCCAACCCGGGACCTCGATACGCATGTCGCTGCAGGCATGACTCTGGCACAGCAGCATCTCGTCCTCGCCCAGCGGATAGGGGGTGCCCAGCGCCTGGTAGGGATCACGCCGATGCCGGCCTTCCAGCACACGCACGCGGCAGCATCCGCATTCGCCGCGCCGGCAGGAAAAGGGCAATGAGATCCCCTGTTCCAGTGCCGCATCGAGCAATAGCCCGTCACCGCTGGTGAAGCCCTGCGCGTCATTGGCGATCGCTATCCGGTAGTGCTCCTGCATGTTGTTCTCCCTTGTCCATGTGCCGCAACGGCCAATCATTGATGAATGGATTGTGCGGCTAGAATAGGACCCTCCAATACCTCCAGTTTTGATAATTTCACATGGTCCAGATCAGAAACTGGCGCCTGCTGCTCGATCTCGGCAATCCCGGTGCAGGCATCTCCTATCGCGATATCGTGGCCGGCCTGGCGCGCGCCATCGGTGATGGTCGCCTGCTGCCCGGCGCGGCACTGCCGGGAACCCGCGAGATGGCCGCCGTGCTGGGCGTGAACCGCAAGACCGTCATCGTGGCCTATGAAGAAGCCGCCATCAAAGGCTGGCTGCTCAGCCGCGAGCGCAGTGGTACCTTCGTCAGCAGCGCCTTTGATCGTGGCGCGGTGCATACCGCTGAAGAACCGGAACAGCGCCTGTTTGCGCCCAGCTTGCAGACGTTGCCGCTGCCCGCTTATTTCGATGAATTGCCGCCGCAGGGGGCGATACGCGACCGGCGCATGATGTACTTCGACAATGGCTCGCCAGACCACCGCCTGCTGCCGCAGGCCATGCTGCACCGTCACTATCGCCGCGCACTGCGCGAGGGCTTGCGCAATGGTCGCGTGCGCTATGGCAACCTGGAGTCGGCCAGCCAGTTGCGCTTGGCCCTGGCCGGGATGCTGGGCGCCACGCGCGCGCTGGCGGTGTCGCCGGCCAACATCTGCCTGACCCAGGGCACGCAGATGGCCTTGCACCTGGCGGCCGCCGCGCTGATACAGCCGGGCGATACGGTGGTGGTGGAACGGCTCAGTTATCCGCCGGCCTGGGCCATCTTCCAAGCGCTGGGCGCGCGTGTGGAAGTGGTGGATATCGACGCCCATGGTTGCCGGGTGGAGCAGGTCGACGCCCTGTGCCGGCGCCGCCCCATCCGCTTCATCTACCTCACGCCGCATCACCAGTTCCCCAGCACGGTGAGCCTGCCCGCCGATCGTCGCGAGAAGCTGCTGGCCCTGGCCGCCCAGCATGGCTTTTCCATCATCGAGGAAGACTATGACCACGAGTATCACTTCAGCGGGCGCCCCTACGCGCCGCTGGCCAGCGATCCGTGGCAGCGCCATGTGATCTATGTGGGCTCGCTCTCCAAGCTGCTGGGGTCGAGTTTTCGCTGCGGTTTCGTGGTCGGCCCCGAGAACCTGGTCGCCACCCTGGAGAGCAACCAGCATCTGCTGGCCACCCATGGTGACGCCATCCTGCAGAAGATGCTGGCCGAGCTCATCGCCGATGGTGAACTGCGCCGGCACGTGCGGCGCAGCAGCAAGCACTATCGGGCGCGTCAGGAGGTATTGCTGGATTGCCTGCAACGCAGCTTCGGCGACCGCATCTCCACCTGCTTGCCCGAAGGCGGCCTGGCGCTGTGGGTGACCTTCACCGAGGACATCGACGTCGATGCCCTGGCCAGGAACGCCATCAGCGAAGGCTTGTTCGTGCGCAGCGGCAGCCAGTTCTCGCCGCAGGGAGAATCCATCAATGGCTTGCGCCTGGGATTTGCCTCGATGTCGCCGGACGAACTGGTGCGGGCGGTGGCGCGGCTGCAGCGCGCATCGCTGCGCAGTCGCCGTTAGGGGGAGCCCAGCACCAGCGGCCGGCCACGCGCCCAGCGATTGCAGGACAGCGAGAAGCTCAGCGAGCTGACCTGGTGGTACCAGCCGGCGGGCAGGTAGAGCATCTCGCCCGGTTGCATCACGCAGTCCACCAGCGCGGCCTGGCGTGCCAGCGGAAAGCGGTCGAGATCGGGATGGTCCGGATCGAAGGGCGAGCCGAACAGGATGGCATTGGCCTCCTTCGGGTACAGATACTGATCGTGATGCGGCGGCGCCACCCAGATGCGCTTGCTGCCCCAGATCTGCGTGAAGACATTGTCGTCATAGTCGCAATGCAGTGGCGTCACGGTGCCGGCCGGGCCGATCCAGAAACGTGGCGGCCCCATCTTGTCGAAGAAGTTGGGCCAATGGCACAGCGCATTGAGTTCACGTAACTCCAGGTTACCGAGGTAGGGCGGCAACTCGCCGGGTTCGCGCTCCACCAGGTCCAGGTAATCCAGCAGGCGCATGTCCTGCATGGCCCGGTCCGGGGCGAAGGCGGTGTTGATGTAGTCCCCCACGCGTGCGCGCACCGCCAGGCTGCCGAAATGGGCGCGCAGCGTGGCCACCGTCAGTGTCGACAGCGGCCAGCGCGTGGCCATGCCGGTCATGATGAAGGGCAGGCCGGCGGCGGCCCGCTGGCGGAACGCCGCCGTCTTCATCGGTCCCAGGCGCGGGATGTCGGTGAGTACCGGCAGGCGGGCGCTGGCCTGGCGAATGGCTTCGCGCATGGCGGCAATGGAGTCCACGCCACGGATCTGCGCATCGCGCTTTTCCTTGTCCTGCTTGCGCGTCGCCGCTTCCTCGGGCGACAGCACGGCCACCGCCGGGCGTGGTGGCAGCGTGCGCACGTTGCGCTGGCTGGCATCGGTACTGGGCGGGGTAGCGTTGGCAGGGGCGTCGGGAGTGGCCGGTTTCATCGGCGCTATTGTAGCGCCGCAGGCCATAATGGCAGCCGTTTGCAACGCTGCGCGCATATCGATATGCGTTCTTGTTCCTTGTTCCTCTCTCCGGCAGGCGTTGTAATACCTGTTTTCACTGCCGGGGCTGCAGGGCCTGTCACATCGCGGCCCGGCAGCCATCACGGATCATGGAGGAACGGGCATGTCAGTTGCCACATTGGAAAGCGCGCCGCGTGCGCATCAGCAGGTCGAGATCCGTCCCTTCGACGGACCGCTGGGGGCCGAGATCATCGGCCTGGACCTGAACCAGGGCGTTTCCGACGCCGAGCTGGCGCGCATCCGCAGCGCCTTCGTCGCGCATGGCGTGGTGGTCTTCCGCGACCAGCGCATCACCCCCGAGCAGCACATCGCCTTCAGCCGCCGTTTCGGCCCGTTGCAGGTGCATGTGCAGAACCGCTTCCACCTGGCCGGCTACCCGGAACTGCTGGTGGTCTCCAACGTGATCGAGGATGGCAAGCCCATCGGCCTGGTCGATGCCGGCGCCGACTGGCATTCCGACCTGTCCTACCTGCCCCGGCCCAGCATGGGTGCGCTGCTGCATTCGCAGGAACTGCCGGCCGAGCTGGGCGACACCCTCTATGCCAACACCGCCAATGCCTGGGATACCCTGCCGGCTGCGCTCAAGACGCTGCTGGCCGACAAGCGCGCCGTACACTCCTACGTCTATCGCAACGAGCGCCTGCGCAAGCTGGCGCCGTGGCGGCCGGCACTGACGCAACAGCAGATCGACGAGGTGCCGCCGGTGGAGCATCCGGTGGTGACCACCCACCCCGAGAGCGGTCGCAAGATACTCTTCGTCAGCGAAGGCTTCACCTCGCACATCGTGGGCATCCCGCGCGATGAAAGCGATGCGCTCCTGAAAGAACTGCACCAGCACATCACCCGTCCCGACAACGTCTACACCCACAAGTGGCAGCCGCACGACATGGTGTTCTGGGACAACCGCAGCACCCAGCACTACGCCGCCATCACCCCGCCGCACCTGCGTCGCACGCTCTATCGCGCCACCGTCGAAGGTGAAGTGCCGCGCTGATCTTCGGCCAGTACGCCGTCGGCCGAGGCCAGGCGGAATACGCTGACAGCCTCGGTCAGCGCCAGCGCCTGGTCCTGCATGGTACGGGCTGCCGCTGCCGCCTGCTCCACCAGCGCGGCATTCTGCTGGGTGGCTTCGTCGATCTCGGTGATGGCCTGGTTGACCTGCTCGATGCCATCGCTCTGTTCCTGGCTGGCCGTGGTGATCTCGCGCACGATCTCGGTCACCCGCGCCACGCTGTGCACCACCTCCTGCATGGTATCGCCGGCGCGTGCCACCAGCCGGCTGCCATCGCCGACCTTCTCCACCGAGTCATCGATGAGCTGCTTGATCTCCCGCGCTGCCGCCGCCGAGCGCTGGGCCAGCGAGCGCACCTCGGAAGCCACCACCGCAAAGCCACGACCCTGTTCGCCGGCGCGGGCTGCTTCCACGGCCGCGTTCAAGGCCAGGATATTGGTCTGGAAGGCAATGCCGTCGATGACACCGATGATGTCGGCGATCTTCTGCGACGAGGCGTGGATGGCACCCATCGTCTGCACCACCTGCCCGACCACTTCCCCGCCCTGGCTGGCCACTTCGGAAGCCGAGGCCGCCAGCGCATTGGCCTGGCGGGCGTTGTCGGCATTCTGGCGCACCGTCGAGGTCAGCTGCTCCATGGCCGAGGCGGTTTCTTCCAGTGAGCCGGCTTGCTGTTCGGTGCGCGCCGACAGGTCCAGGTTGCCGCTGGCGATTTCGCGCGAGGAGGTGTTGATGGCCTCGCTGCCCAGGCGAACGCGGCCAACGATATCGAGCAGGTTGCCATTCATGGCCTTGAGCGCGTGGAGCAGCTTGCCGGTCTCATCGCGGGCATCGCTGTCGATATGCGAGGTGAGATCACCCGCGGCGACGTTCTCGGCGATGTTCAATGCATGGTTCAGCGGACCGGTGATGCTGCGCGTGAGCAGCCAGGCCAGCATCGCGCCCAGCAACATCTCGATGGCGCCCAGGGCGATGAGCATGCTGCGCCCGGAACGGTAGTTGCGGTCGATGTTGGCGGCAGTCGCATTGATCAGGTTCTTCTGGAAATCGGCATAGCGCAACACACTGTTGGCGTAGTCATCCATCATCCTGGCCAGCGCGGTATCGGTCATCTCGCGTGCCTTGTCGATCTCGCCGGCAGCCTTCATGTCGAAGATCTTCTGGCGGGTATCGCGATAGGTCACGCGCAGTTTTCCGACCGCATCGAAGAGGCTTTTCTCCTCGGGATCCGTGATGGCGCCCTCGACCCGCTTCTGCAACTGGCTGATCTGCGCGGACTGGGTGTCGATCTGTTTCTGGAAGGCCTGCTGGAAGGCCGGATCATTGCTCTTCATCACGGCGAAGGTGCGCACACCGTTTTCCTTGATGGTGGCATGCCATTGCACGGCATCGCGTTCCTTCTGCAGCGCCACCTGCACCATCGCATCGGTGGCGTCGCCGATGCTCTCCAGGCGCCACACTGCCAGCCCGACCATGACGGCCATGAGCATCAGCAAGGAAATGAAACCGATCGCCAGGCGCACGCCTATCTTGAGGTTCTTCATCTCGTCTCCCTTGTGGTGGCGGCACCCGGCTTGTTGGTCTGGTCGGTGGCGGGTGCCGTTGGCTATCGGAACAATGTCATTGGAACTGTTACTCGAAGCGTAACTAGCCTAACACAGCAAAAGGAGATTGCCGTCCTCCCGAAAGGACGGGACGACAGCGCTGTTGTATTCCGAGGGGGGATTGTCAGGTGGCGGGAAATCCCGCTGGCCGCCGGGCGGGCAGCAGCACGCATAGTGCAGCGCAAAAGATGAGGGCGAAGCCGCCCAGGTCTGACAGGCCAGGCCGCTCGCCCAGCAGCAGCATGGCACCGCTCACGCCCACCACCGGCACTAGCAAAGTCCCCAATGAAGCCACGCCGGCGGGCAACTGCCGGATGATGTTGAACCACAGGATGTAGCCGGTGGCCATGCCGAAGACGACGTGATAGCCCAGCGCCAGCCAGACCGCCTGATGCACCGCAGCCAGCGCTGGCCAGTGCGGCAGGCCTTCGACAGACAGCAGGCCTGTGAGCGCCACCACGGCACCGATCAGCAGTTGCCAGGCGGCCACGGCCATCGGTGGTGCGGCGATGCGGGCCCACTTGCTGTAGACCGTGCCCGCTGCCCAGGTGATGGCCGCCGCCAGTGCCAGCCATACGCCGCGCGAGAGGCCATGACCGACCAGCGGCAGCAGCAGCCAGCCCAGTCCGCAGGCTCCCAGCAGCAAACCGCCCGCGCGCAGGCGGTCGAGCCGTTCGCGCAGCACCAGGCAGGCCAGCAGGGTGGCCCAGAGCGGCATGGAATAGGTCAGGATGGCCACGCGCGAGGTCGCCGCATTGAGCTGCGCAAAGGTCAGGAGGATGTTGAAGGCCGCCACGTTGAGCAAGCCGGCCACCACGATATGCCAGCGGTCGCGTCCGGCGCGCACGGCCATGCGGTCGCCGCGCACCCAGCCCAGTGCGAACACGGTGCAGGCCGCCGCGCCCAGGCCGATGGTGCGCAATCCCCACGGCGACACGCCCGACAGCGCCACTTTCACCGCCGGCCAGTTCAAGCCCCAGACCAGGCCCAGCAGCACCAGCCAGGCGCGTGCCCGTGCGCCCTGTGGCGCGCCGCTGTCCACGCCTACCAGTCCATGCCCGCATCCAGCGGATAGACGGGACGGCGCACCTTCTTGATGGGAAACAGCGTCAGGTTGGCGCTGGTCGGCCCACCGCTGTCGGAGTCGCACTCGACCAGGCCGCGACTGATGGGGACGAACACCGGCCGGCAATACATGCGCGACTTCAGGATCAGGAAGGCTTGCTGCGCCGGGTCCAGCCCCAGGCTGGTGAACACACCCAGGTCATAGGGCTCGACCCGCTCCTCGGTGACCACGATGCGTGCGCGCCCGATATCGAGCAACACACTACGTCCCATCTGGATGGTCGAGCCGGTATAGATCGGCCCGGTCACGCTGAAGCGGCCATCGGTGATGGCCAGCACCTTGCCCGAGAACAGCGGTGGTACCTTGGTGATGCCCTGTGCTGTCAATGGCACCTTGTTGCCCACGGCCAGGGTGACGCTGGCGCCGACGCCGGCGGCCACCAGGTAGGCCACCGCCTCCGGGTCGCTCACGGGACCCACGGCGATGCCCTCCAGGCCCGCTTCCAGCGCCGCCTCCAGCACATCCATGGTGTTGCAGGTGCCACCCGACATGACGTTGTCACTGTGGTCCAGCAACAGTACCGGCCCGGCGCCAGGTCCCAGGCTGCGCAATTTTGCCTGGGCCAGCGACTGCGCCAGGGGCAGGCTGTCGTAGACGAAATCGTCGCGCTCGTTCCAGATCTGGCGGGCGATGCGTTCGGCCACTGCGTCGGCCAGGGCAGGGTCGTTCTCGCTGACCACCACCACCGACATGCCGGCGTCCCTGAAGTCCGACAGCGGAAAGCCGGCCAGCACCGACACCGCCAGCACGCCCGCTTGCTGCTCGGCCGCCTTGGCCGCTGCCACGGCGCGTTGCATCGCCGAGGCCGAGGTATTGCTGGTCAGCGTAGCCGACAGCAGCGGCACCTGGCGCCAGGCCAGCGCCGGTTGCGATCGCTTCTCCAGCAGGGCCACCAGCAGGCGACCGGCGTGTTCGCCGGTCTCGAACATGTCGATGTGCGGATAGGTCTTGAAGCTGACGATGATGTCGGCGTGCTCCACCATCTTCTGCGTCACGTTGCCATGCAGGTCCAGCGCCACCGCCAGGGGCGTGCTCGGTGCGATGCGGCGGATGCGTTCCAGCAGCGTGCCTTCGCCATCGTCGGCGTTCTCGGCCACCATGGCGCCGTGCAGGTCCAGCATGATGGCGTCGCAGCCTTGCTCGATGGCGGCCACGATGCCGTCGCACATCAGCGTATAGGCATCGGCCGCCACCGCCGCACTGGGATTGGCCCAGGCCGCCAGCGGCGTGACGATGTCGGCACCGAGGCCTTCGGCGATCTCCAGGAAGGCGCCCATCGCGGTGCGCGCACCCTTCTGGTCGCGGTAGGCGGCCTCATCCCATTGCGGGGCGAAGGCGTCCAGGGGCGTGGGAATCGGCGAGAAGGTATTGGTCTCGTGATTCATGCGGGCAATGACGATACGGGGCTTCATCGATGGCTCTCCGGTATCAGTCGTTGACCACGCCGGCGCTGGCCAGCATGGCCTGCAGCAGCACATTGCAACCGGCTTCGAGGTGATCGGGACGGGCATCCTCGATCTCGTTGTGCGACACGCCATCCTTGCAGGGCACGAAGATCATCCCGGCCGGCGCCAGGCGCGCCGCGTAGATGGCGTCATGGCCGGCCCCGGAGACCACGTCCATGGTCTTGTAGCCCAGCGCCGAGGAGGCGGCGCGCACGTTGTCCACGCACTCCGGATGGAAGGGGCAGGGCGGGAAGTAGGAGACGCGTTCCAGTTCGATGGACAGCCCGGTCTTCTGGCGTGTGGCTTCCAGGTAGGCCAGCAGGTCCTCATGCATGCGGTTGAGCAATTCGTCGCTGACATTGCGCAGGTCGATGGAGAACTTGACCTGGCCGGGGATCACGTTGCGGCTGTTGGGCATCACCTGCACCTGGCCCACCGTGCCACGGCCATAAGGCGGATAGCGGTGGGCGATGGCCACCACCTCCTGCATGATGAAGGTCGACACCTGCAGCGCATCCTTGCGGATTTCCATCGGTGTCGGACCGGCGTGCGATTCGAAGCCGGTCACCGTGCAGTCATACCAGGACAGGCCCAGCACCGCCGGCACCACGCCGATGACGGTGTCGGCGTTTTCCAGTACCGGGCCTTGCTCGATATGCGCCTCGTAGTAGGCGCCGATGGGATGCTCGCCACAGACCTGCTCGCCGATGTAGCCGATGCGCTCCAGCTCGTCGCGCACCTTCTTGCCGTCGATGTCGGTGGCGTTGTAGGCATGCTCCAGCGTGAAGGCGCCGCAGAAGACCCCCGAGCCCATCATCACCGGCACGAAGCGCGAACCTTCTTCATTGGTCCACACCGCCACCTCGATGGGCGCCTCGGTCTGGATGTTGTGCTGGTTCAGGGTGCGGATCACCTCGATGCCGGAGAGCACGCCATAGTTGCCGTCGAACTTGCCGCCGGTGGGCTGGGTGTCGATGTGCGACCCCGTCATCACCGGGGGCAGCGCATTGTTGCGCCCGGCGCGGCGCATGAAGATGTTTCCGATCTGGTCCACCACCACGCTCATGCCTTCGGCACGGGCCCAGGCGGTGACCAGGTCACGACCCTCTTTGTCGAGGTCGGTCAGGGCCAGGCGACATACGCCGCCCTTGGCGGTGCCACCGATCTGGCCCAGTTCCATCAGCGAATCCCACAGGCGAGCGCCGTTGATGCGCAGGGTGGAGGCTTGTGTTTTCATGTCCATTGTTGATTCCTTGTTTGGTTTTACCACCGGCGATCCTTCGATACGGCCTTCGGCCTACTCAGGCCGAACGGGAAGGGGGACTCCACCGCGCGTGCGTAAAGTCATCCCCGACGCCATCCCCAACCCGTTCGACCTGAGTAGCCGCGCAGCGGCGTATCGAAGGACACGCAATCTTCATGCCGCCAGATTGACGCCCAGATAGCGGTCCTTCACGCCATCATCGGCCAGGAAGTCGGCATTGCTGCCGCTGTAGACGATGCGTCCCTGCTCGACGATATAGTGCCGGTCGGCCAGTTGCGTGCAGACTTCCAGGTTCTGCTCCACCAGGATGATGGACATCCCGGTGGCCTTGACCAGCTTGATCTGCGCCACGATCTCGTCGACGATCACCGGTGCCAGGCCTTCCACCGGTTCGTCCAGCATCAGCACGCGCGGATGCGTCATCAGGGCGCGCGCGATGGCCAGCATCTGCTGCTCGCCGCCGGAGAGCTGGCCGCCGCCATTCCGGCGACGTTCCTTCAGGCGCGGGAAGATGCGGTAGATCTCGTCCAGCCCCCAGGCCGATTGCTTGCGTGCGGCCATGGTCAGGTTCTCTTCCACCGTGAGCAGCTTGAAGATGCCGCGATGCTCCGGTACCAGGCACACCCCGCGCGCGGCGATCTGGTAGGAGGGCAGGCCGCTGATGGGCTGGCCCTCGAACAGCACCCGTCCCTGTGCCGGCGGCACCACGCCGACGATGCTCTTCAACGTCGTGGTCTTGCCGGCGCCATTGCGGCCCAGCAGGGTCACCACCTCGCCGGCATCGACCTGCAGCGACACGCCCTGCAGGATATGGCTCTTGCCATAGTAGCCGTGCACCTCTTCCACTTGCAGCATCATGCGCGACCTCCGGTGATCATGCTGCCGAGATAGGCACGGCGCACGCGTTCGTCATTACGGATCTCGTCGGGCTTGCCCTGCGCCAGGATCTGGCCCAGTTGCATGACGGTGATTCGATCCGAGATATCCATCACGATATCCATGTTGTGCTCGATCAAGACCACGGTGTAATCCTCGCGCAAGCCATGGATGAGCCGCTTCATGTCGGCGATGTCATCGATGCCCATGCCCGAGGTCGGCTCGTCCAGGAAGATCACCTTGGGCCGTCCGGCCATGGCCATGCCCACCTCCAGCCGGCGCTGCTGGCCGTGCGAGAGTTCCGCGCAGGCACGTTGCGCCACCGCCTGCAGCGACAGGCGCACGACCAGCTGGTCGGCCAGCGCACAGGCCGCAGAGAATTGCCCGGCGCGCTTCCACGGGTTCAGCGCGGCCAGCGGCGAGCGGCCCTGAGCGGCCAGGCGCAGGTTTTCCCACACGCTCAGGTTGGGGAAGAGACTGGTCACCTGGAAGGACCGCGCCAGCCCTTTCTGCACGCGCCGGTAACCGGGCAGGTGCGCCACCTCCTCGCCCTCGACCAGGATGCTGCCGGTGGTGATGGGGGTGGTCCCGGTCAGGGTATGGAACAGCGTGGTCTTGCCGGCGCCATTGGGGCCGATCACCGAATGTACGGTGCCGGGCAGGATATCGAGCGTGATGTCGTTGACGGCGGTGAACTTGCCGTAACGCTTGGTCACGTTCACCGCTTGCAGGATGGGGCGGCTCATGAGTGCCTCTCCTGGGTGACGGCGGCCTGCGCTTCGGCCTCCCTGGTCCTGGTGCCGCGCATGCTGTCGAGGATCTTCACGGCCAGTCCGAACAGACCCTTCTGCATGTACAGGCTCACCGCGATCAGCAGCAGGCCCAGCAGCATCAGCCAGCGCGGCCACAGCGTCGACAGCCAGTTCCCCATCAGCACATAGAAGCTTGCGCCCAGTACCGAGGCGAACAGGTTGCCGGTGCCGCCGATGACGGTCATGACCAGGATGGCTTCGCTGGTGTGGTATTCGATATTGGACAGCGGTGCCACGCCGGTCATCATCGCATGCAGGCCACCGGCCAGGCCGGTCACCGCACCGGAGATGACGAAGGCCGCCAGCTTCAGCAGCCGCACGTCATAGCCCAGCGCCGAGGCGCGCGCCTCGTTCTCGCGCACCGCCAGCAGCGTCTTGCCCAGCACCGAATCGACCACCCGCTGCAGGAGCCAGAACACCAGCACGAACAGGATGGCCACCACCGTGTAGTACTGCCACGAGGAAGTGGTCGGCAACAGCGTCAGGCCGAACAGCGCCAGCGGCGGACGCGGGATATCCAGCAAGCCGTTGTCGCCGCCGGTGACGTCCTTCATCGTATAGGCCAGGAAGTAAAACATCTGGGCGAAGGCCAGCGTCAGCATCACGAAGTAGGTACCGCGCTGGCGGATCGAGAACCAGCCCACCAGCAACGCCACCAGCGCCCCGCCCAGCGCGGCCAGTGCCAGTGACGGCAGCAGTGCCAGCTTCAGCTGCAGCAGCACCACGCCGGCGGTATAGCTGCCCACGCCGAAGAAGATGCCCTGGCCGAAGGACATCAGTCCGGTATAGCCCAGCAGCAGGTTGCAACCCAGCGCGGCCAGCGCGAACACCAGCACCTCTGTGGCCAGCGTGCCGGAAGTCAGTACCAGCGGCAGCAGCAGGACTACCGCCGCCGCCAGCAAGGTGTAACGGAAATGTGCGATCTGTTTCATCGATTCTCCTGTGCAGAAAGCCTCAGGCCGCGCCGGGGCGACCGAGCAAGCCATTCGGACGCAACAGCATCACCGCCGCCATCGCCACGTAGATCATCAGGTGTGCGCCCTCGGACCAGACCGTGCTCATCACGCTTTGCACGATGCCCACCAGGAGGCCGCCGATCAGCGCCCCCCAGAAGCTGCCCAGGCCACCGACCACCACCACCACGAAGGCGATGCCCAGCGCTTCCACGCCCATGAAGGGGTCGGCGCCGCGAATGGGCGCGGCCAGCGCACCGGCCAGCCCGGCGGTGGCCGCCCCCAGGGCGAAGACCAGGCTGAAGATGCGGTTGATGTTCAGGCCCAGCAGCGACACCATCTCGGTCGATTCGCTGCCGGCGCGCACGATGGAACCCAGGCGCGTGCCTTCCAGCACCCACCACAGCAGGATCGCCATGACCGCCGTCACGGCGATGACGAAGAGGCGATACTTGGGATAGACGAAGCCGCCCGCCATCACCACGCCCTGCAGCAGGTCGGGCGGCGAGACGTTGTTGCCCAGCGGCCCCCAGATGGAGATCACCGCTTCCTGCAGCACCAGGGCCATGCCCACCGTGAAGAGGATGTGGAAGTGATGCGGCAGCGCGTACACATGGCGCAGCACGAAGCGCTCCACCACCCAGGCGAACAGGCCCACCCCCAGCGGCGCCACCAGCAGCGACCACCAGAAGCTGATGCCCATGTCGGTGACCTGGAAGCACAGGTAGGCGCCCAGCAGGAAGAAGGCGCCGTGCGAGAAATTGACGAAGCGCAGCAGGCCGAAGACGATCGACAAGCCCACCGCCAGCAGGAAGTAGAGCATGCCGATGCCTATGCCATTGGCGATCTGCAGCAGATAGATATTCATGGAACCTCGTGAGGAAAACAAGGAAGTTCGGTAAAGCCTCGATCACCGTTCGGACTGAGTAGACCCGCAGGGTCGTATCGAAGACGCACCGTCCTGGTCGCGTCGGGCGCTGCGCCTTCGATACGCCGCTGGTGCGGCTACTCAGTCCGAACGGGTTCTGGTTCGCTGAGTGTCAGGACAAGGTCATCACAGCTTGCACTGCGTCTTCTCCAGCGGCAGGAAGGACTTGCCGGAGGAAACGATATCCGCATAGTCGTTCTTGTTGGCCATCTTGGATTTTGCCTTGCCCTTGAGCAGGTAGTAGTTCTTGATGACCTGGTGGTCACCCTTGCGGATTTCCTCGGTGCCGGTCAGGCCTTCGTACTTCATGCCCTCCATGGCTGCGATCACCGCCTTGGGGTCGGTGCTGTTGGCCTTGATGATGGCGTCCAGGATGATCTTGGTACAGATGTAGGAACCGGCCAGGCTGTAGTTGGGATCGATCTTGAGGGTGTCGTTGACCAGCTTGACGAATTCCTTGTTGAAGGGCGAATCGATGGCATGCCAGTACTGCGCGCCGAAGTAGACACCGTCGCAGATGTCGGCCCCCAGGGTCTCGAACTGTTCCAGCCCCGAGGCCCAGGCCATGAGGATGGTGCAGTTGTTCTTCATGCCGAAGCTGACCGCCTGGCGCAGCGTGTCCGAGGATTGCGAGCCGAAGTTCAGCAGCAGCAGCACGTCCGGCTTGGCCGCCATGGCATTGGTGAGATAGCCGGAGAATTCCTTCTCGGTCAGCGAGTGGTAGCTGTTACCCACATGCTCGATGCCCTTTTCCTTGAAGATGTTCTTGGCCGCCGACAGCAGGCCTTCGCCGAACACGTATTGCGGCGTGATGGTGTACCAGCGCTTGGCATTGGGCAGCTTCTCCAGCAGCGGGCGCACGGTCTGCTCGATGGCGCCGAAGGTCGGCACCGACCAGCGGAAGGTGGCGCGGTTGCAATCGCTGCCGGTGATCTCGTCGGCCCCGGCAGTGGTGATGAAGACCGCACCGGCCTTGTCGGCTTCCTTGCCCATGGCCAGCGCCTCGCCCGAGAGGATGCCGCCGGCGAAGAAGCGCGTGCCCTTCTCGATGGTCTCCTGCATCTTGCGCACGGCGGTGGCCGGTTTGCCTTCGGTATCGAGGGTGACGTAGCTGGTGTTCTTGCCCAGCACCTTGCCGTACTTCTGCAGCACCAGCTTCATGCCCATGTCGGCAAACTTGCCGTTGGCGGCGAAGGGGCCCGACATCGGCACCGGACAACCGAAGGCAATGCTCTCGGCTTGCGCAAACACATCCTGGTAGGTCAATGCGCCGGGGGCGGCCAGGGCGGACAGCTTCAGGAAATCGCGACGGCTGATCATGCTTACTTCTCCCTCAAGGTAAGGTGTGACTGATGACATCCATGGAAATGATCGGGACTGCTTTGCGGTACGTCAACGCAAGTTCCGTGCCCGTCGCTCCGTAAAACTTAGGAAATGACGCGCAACGAGGCATCGCACGGACGTGTGGAAACCGCCGCCGCGAACGGACGGAAAGGGCGTGGACAACAGCTGCGCGCCACCTTGCCGGAACCCCGGAAGGCAGCAGGGATGATGCGATGAAACGCTTGTGCAGTGCGTCGTTGCGCTGCATGGCGTGAGCCATCATGGGGGCTCCTCCTGCCGCTCGAATGAGCTTGTCTCCAGATTTGTTTGCCGTGTTACCGTGTTGCCGGTGTGTCTCCACCGGTCTGCCGCGACGGCTTGATTTTTCTAACAATATTACTTTTGGTGCGAGCCTGGGTGACGATTCCTGCCGGTTGGGGAAAACATCTTCATTCTGCACCATCGTCTGACGTTGACTGCACCAACAATACCAGCGTGACGCTCTCCATCCTAGCCTCCCGCCAAAGAAAAACGGCATGAAATCTTCATGCCGTTTTTCTCACTTGCCTATTTCATCTGGGGGAAGGCGAACTCTGCTCCCGCGCTGGCCGTATTGGGCCAGCGCTGCATCACCGCCTTGGCCCGCGTATAGAAACGCACACCCTCCGGTCCATACATGTGGTGGTCGCCAAAGAGGCTGCGCTTCCAGCCACCGAAGCTGCTGAAGGCCATCGGCACCGGCAGCGGCACATTCACCCCCACCATGCCCACTTCGATCTGGCGCACGAACTCGCGCGCCACACCGCCGTCACGGGTATAGACGGCCACGCCGTTGCCATACTCATGGGCATTGATCAGTTCCACCGCACTGGCGATATCCGGGCAGCGCAGCACGCACAGCACCGGACCGAAGATCTCTTCCTTGTAGACCGTCATCTCCGGGGTGACGTGGTCGAGCAGGGTGCCACCGACGAAGAAGCCCTTCTCGAAGCCCGGCACCTGGTAGCCGCGACCATCGACCACCAGGGTGGCGCCTTCTTCCACGCCACGGCCGATCAGTCCCTCGATGCGCTCCTTGGCGGCGGCCGTCACCACCGGGCCCATCTCGGCAGCGGCGTCCATGCCTTCGTTGATCTTCAGGTTGCGGGCGCGGTCGGCCAGGGCCGCCACCAGGGCATCGCCGGCGCTGCCCACCGCCACCGCCACCGAGATCGCCATGCAGCGCTCGCCGGCCGAGCCGAAGGCTGCACCCATCAGGGCATCCACGGCCAGTTGCATGTCGGCATCGGGCATCACCACCATGTGGTTCTTGGCGCCGCCCAGGGCTTGCACGCGCTTGCCCTTGGCCGAGCCACGGGCATAGATGTATTCGGCAATCGGGGTCGAGCCGACGAAGCTGATGGCCTTGACCTGGGGATGATCCAGCAGCGCATCGACGGTGACCTTGTCACCCTGCACGACGTTGAAGACGCCATCGGGCAGGCCGGCTTCCTGCAGCAGCTCGGCGATCAGCAGCGCCGCCGAGGGATCGCGCTCGGAAGGCTTCAGCACGAAGCAGTTGCCACAGGCGATGGCGATGGGGAACATCCACATCGGCACCATCGCCGGGAAGTTGAATGGCGTGATGCCGGCCACCACGCCCAGCGGCTGGCGCATCGACCAGGCATCGATGCCACGGGCGATCTGGTCGGTGTATTCGCCCTTGAGCATCTGCGGGATGCCGGCGGCGAACTCGACGATCTCGATGCCGCGCGCCACTTCGCCCTGGGCATCCGAAAAGGTCTTGCCATGCTCGCGCACGATGAGGCGGGCGATGTCGTCGGCCCGTTGCTGGATCAGGTGCAGGAAGCGGAACAGCACCCGCGCGCGCGTCAGCGGCGGCGTATTGGACCAGCTGGCGAAGGCCGCCACGCCCGCCTTGACGGCGGCATCGACCTCTTCGGTGGTGCCCAGCGCCACCTGCGCCACCGGCACGCCCAGCGCCGGGGATCACCAGCGGTGGCGACAGGGCGATGATGTCGCCGGTCACGCGGATCAGGATGCCATCGTTGAAGGCACGCACGAAGGCGTCATAGGCGCGGGCGCCGACGCGGCCGGGAATGGACGACAGCTCGATGCCGGCGATCAGGCCGATGGTGCGCACGTCGATGACATGCGGCAGGCCGCGCAATGCGTGGGCAGCGTCCTGGAAGTAGTCCGAGACCGCCTGTGCGTTCTCCAGCACGCCCTCGGTCTGGAACACCTCCAGCGAGGCCAGGCCAGCGGCACAAGCCAATGGGTGGCCCGAGTAGGTATAGCCGTGGAACAGCTCGATGCCATCCGGGCCGTTCATGAAGGCCTCGTGGATGTGCGGCTTGACGAACACCGCGCCCATGGGCACCACGCCGTTGGTGAGGCCCTTGGCGGTGGTGACGATGTCCGGCTCGACATCGAAGTAGTCGGAGGCGAAGGGCGTTCCCAGGCGGCCGAAACCGGTGATGACTTCATCGAAGATCAGCAGGATGCCATGCTTGGTACACAGCTCGCGCAGGCGCTTCAGGTAACCCTTGGGCGGCACCAGCACGCCGGTGGAACCGGCCACCGGCTCGACGATGACGGCGGCGATGTTGGAGGCATCGTGCAGGGCGACGATGCGTTCCAGCTCATCGGCCAGGTGCGCGCCGTATTCGGGCTCGCCCTTGGTGAAGGCGTTCTTTTCCAGGTTGTGGGTGTGCGGCAGGTGGTCCACACCCTGCAGCAGCGCGGTGCTGAAGGTCTTGCGGTTGCCGCCGATGCCCCCCACCGACATGCCGCCGAAGCCCACGCCGTGATAGCCGCGCTCGCGTCCGATCATGCGGGTGCGGGTGGCGTTGCCGGTGGCGCGGTGATAGGCCAGGGCGATCTTGATGGCGGTATCCACCGATTCCGAACCGGAGCCGGTATAGAACACGTGGGAGAAGCGGTTGCCGGTATAGGCCTTGAGGCGTTCGGCCAGTTCGAAGGCGCTGGGATGGCCCAGCTGGAAGGACGGCGCATAGTCCAGCGTGGCCACCGACTTCTGCACGGCCGACACGATCTTGGGATGGGCGTGGCCCAGCGGCACGCACCACAGGCCGGCAGTGCCGTCCAGGATGGGATGGCCGGCGTCGTCGCGGTAGTACATGCCCTCGGCCGAGACCAGCATGCGCGGCGCGGCCTTGAAGTTGCGGTTGGCGGTGAAGGGCATCCAGTAGGCGGACAGGCTGGAGGCGGAAGAATGATCTGGGCTGGACATGGGGCGCACCATCGAAGAATGGGTGGAGAAAACCAGGGAGGCAATGAGAGTGCTTGATTATTGCCAGACACTGGCAGTATTGTTAGCTACACTTTTGATTTTGATCTGAAACTGTGTTGCTTCATTGGCTAAACTGTATTGCCTTCAATGACCGGTATGGTTGTTCAGGACAGTCGCGGTCAGTTTCTTGGAAGTCCAGATATCAAGCGCTTCTGAAAGAGAAGTACGATTGCTGGCGCCCACGGAAAACAGGCAATACAGTACCCGTATGAGCGATACACCCTGGTCTCGCCCGGCAATGCAGTGCAAGACACAGGACAATGTCCCACCCGAAAGGAAGAGCATGGCCAAGCTCCAGCGCGCGCCGCTGCAACTGGATCTGCAACGCAATACCGCCGCCCGCCTGGTGGAACAGGTGGCCGACGGTCTGGCACGCCTGATCGAATCGGGCGAACTGCGCTCAGGCGAACGGCTGCCCTCGGTGCGTCATTTCGCGCAGAGCCACGCCATCGGCGCCTCCACCGTGGTGGAAGCCTACGAGCAACTGGTCGCGCGTGGCATGCTGCTGGCGCGCCGTGGCGCCGGCTTCTTCGTGGCCGCGCGCGCCGGACAGGGCGGTGCGCGGGCCGTGTTCGTCCCGCACGAGCCGGTGATCGACTCGGCCTGGCTGCTCTCGGAAATGTTCGCCGACGAGCGCGTGCCCATCAAGGCCGGCTGCGGCTGGCTACCCGGCAAGTGGCTCAACGACGAAGGCCTGCACCAGGCCGAGCGCCGCATCATCCGCTCCCCCGGCGCGCAGCAGGTCGGCTATGGTCACCCCTATGGCTATGCGCCGCTGCGCCAGCTGATCGCGCAATTCCTCGGCCACTGGTCGCTGGAGCTGGGCATCGACCAGGTGCTCACCACGCACGGCGCCACCCAGGCGCTGGACCTGGTGATCCGCACCATGACCCAGCCCGGCGACACCGTCATGATCGACGACCCCGGTTACTGCAACCTGATCGCCATGCTGCGCCTGGCCGGCCTGAACGTGATCGGCGTGCCGCGCACTCCGGGCGGTGTCGATACCGACACGCTGGACACGCTGGCGCGCACGCACCGGCCCCGGATGTTCTTCACCACCAGCGTGCTGCAGAACCCCACCGGCACCTCCTATACCCCGGCCTGCGCCATGCGCGTGCTGCAGGCCGCCGAGCGCCATGGCTTCTGGGTGGTGGAAGACGACATCTTCCGCGAGCTGGGCCAGGCCACCGACCCCATGCTGGCCGCGCTGGATGGCTTGCAGCGGGTGATCTATGTGGGCAGCTATTCCAAGACCATCGCCCCTTCGCTGCGTGTGGGCTACATTGCCTGCCAGCGCGAACTGGCACGCCAGATCGTGCATACCAAGATGGTGCTGACGCTCACCAACTCCGAGATCAACGAGCGGCTGGTACACAACGTCCTGACCGAAGGCCATCACCGGCGCCATGTGCAGACCCTCAATGCCACCCTGCTCAATGCCCAGGCCACGCTCAATGCCAAGCTGACCGAAGTGGGATTGACGCCCTTTACGACGGCACGCGGCGGCATGTTTACCTGGGCCACCATCGAGGGCTGCGAACTGTCGGCGCGCGAGATCGCCGACCGTGCGCGGCAGAAGGGAATCTGGCTGGCGCCGGGGGATTTCTTCCATCTGTCGGCGCCGGAGAAGACCAGCTTCCGCTTCAATGTGGGGTATGCGGATGTGCCGGAGTTGTTTGATTTCTTGCGGGGGTTGTAGGAGGGCGGGGATCGTGCCGGGCAAAGCTTGGATCAAGGCAAGGCAATTATTTTCGGCGGGCTTGGCAAGTCCCGCTCTGCGAATCGGCGCAACGCCTGCCGGATCCCATCGGCGTAGGACGTCTTGGCGATCGGCCCGATCAGTTCCTGCAGCGCCGTATCGTCCATGATCACCGGTCGCGTCAACAGATAGTGCATCTCCACCAGCTCGCGCATCCATGGATTGAACATGCCGATCAGGCGCAGCATGGTCTTGCCGGCCACGCGTGTCTTCAGCCTGCGCCCGCTCTGGCGTTCCATTTCGGCGACCAGTTCCTGTTGTGTCGTGACGCCGGCGCCGCCCAGGTGCCAGATGCGTCCGAATGCCTCGGGCGTATCGAGTACCTTCGCCACCACCGGTCCGACGTCGGGGACGAAGATGAATTCGTGCGGACGATCCAGCGGCCCGATCATGTCCGCCACGCCGCCCTGTGCGGCGGCCTTGAGCGCGCCATGCAGAAAGCTGGCTTCCACCCCGGGACCATAGAAATCCGGCAGGCGCAGCACGGCGGCGCGCACCTGTCCTGCGGCGTGCGCCTGCATCAGCAGGTCTTCCTGGGCCTTGCGCATGCGCCCCTTGAAGGTGTGCGGCAGGCGTGGATGGTCTTCTCGTATCGGCAAGGTGTGCGGCAAGCCATAGGGATACACCGTACCGACCAGGAGGATGTTCCTGACCCCGGCCTTGATGGCGCCGGCCAGCGTCTTGCGCATCAGTTCGGGATGCAACTCGAACTGCGTGTAGTTCACGCCGACCAGGTAGACCAGCGTGCTTATGCCCTGTGCGGCGGCTTCGACCGAGGCCGGGGAATCCGGATTCCAGGTCATGATCTCGGCGTGGGGATCTGACCCGAAGGCCTTGCGCAAGCCGGCTTCGTTGCGACCGACTACGCGATAATGCCGGCCCTGCGCGCTGAGGGCATTGGCAATGCTTTGGCCGATGGCGCCAGCGGCGCCGAACAGGGCAATCTTGGACATGGGCTTTTCCTTGGGAACGGTGTGGTGACCAGAGACTGCAGTATGCAAAATTGACGCGGGATTTAAAATTGCATAAATTAGCCTAGCCTCTATACATGAATGCATACCATGGCCAATACCGAACCCAGCTGGGAGTGGTACCGCACCTTTCTGCACGTGCTGGAGACAGGCTCGCTGTCAGCCGCCGGGCGCGCGATGGGCCTGACGCAACCGACCGTGGGCCGCCACATCGAGCACCTGGAGTCAGCGCTGGGGTTGAAGCTGTTCGTGCGCTCCTTCGACGGTTTTTCTCCAACCGACGCTGCACTTGAACTCAAGCCCTATGCCGCCGGTATCGCTGCCACCTCGGCCGCGCTGCGCCGGGTCGCCAGCAGCCACGGCACCGAGGTCAGGGGCACGGTCAGGTTGACTGCCAGCGAGATCATCAGTGTGGAAATACTGCCGCCTATCCTGGCCGAGCTCAAGGAGCGACATCCCGGACTGAGCATCGAGCTCGTCATGTCGAACCGGGCCGACGACCTGTTGCAACGGGAAGCGGATATCGCCGTGCGCATGTTCAAGCCGGTGCAGGACGCATTGATTGCCAAGCGCCTGGGCAATATCGAAGTCGGCCTGCATGCGCACAAGCGCTACCTCGCGGCGCATGGCACGCCGCGTTCGATTGATGCGCTCGCTGGACATGTGCTGGTGGGATTCGACAAGGAAAGCGCCTATCTGCGCAAGATCGTGCAGCAATTTCCCTGGATCACCCGCACCAGCCTGGCGTTCCGGGCCGACAGCGACCTGGCGCAGCTGGCCGCCATCCGCGCCGGCTTCGGCATCGGCTTCTGCCAGGTCGCACTGGCGGCGAGGGACGATGCGCTGGTTCATCTGTTGCCCCGGCAGTTTTCGCTCTCCATGGAGACCTGGGTGGCCATGCACGAGGATCTGCGTGCCAGCCCACGTTGTGCGGTCACCTTTGCGGCGCTGGTGGCGGGCTTGAATTCCTATCTGCGTAGCCAGCGCCGTCCGGCAACACGTCGGTAGCTGCAAGCGGGCAGGATCAGGCAGCCTGCCTTGTGCAAGTCAACGTATCTGGTATCTGATGAGGAGAGCATCTTGATCCTGTTGTCGACAAGTCGCCTGACCTTAAGTCCGCCCTTGCACCGCGAGGCCGACGAACTGCTCCGCTACCACGAGCGCAACAGGCTTCATCTGAAGCAGTGGGAGCCGGAAAAGGCGGATGATTTCTTTACCCTGGGTGCGATGCAAAGACGCATCCACGACATGACATGCAGGATGGAAGCGCAGCAATCATTGCACCTGCTCCTGCGCGACAGATCCACGGACGTCATCCTTGGCGAGTGCGGATTGACCAATATCGTGCGCGGACCGTTCCAGGCCTGTCATCTCGGGTTTTCGCTCGACCATGCCTCTGAAGGAAAGGGCCTGATGCATGAAGGCCTCACGCGTGCGATCGATTTTGTTTTCTCGACGCTGGGATTGCATCGCATCATGGCGAACTATCGGCCGGAGAACAGGCGCAGTCATGCCTTGCTGCAGCGTCTGGGATTTGAGCAGGAAGGTCGGGCCGCTTCCTACCTGATGATCGACGGGGAGTGGCGGGACCATGTCTTGAGTTCGTTGATCAATCCGGCGGAGAGGCCTGGCAAGTAGTGGGCCGCTATCAGCCAAGAGAAGAAAGGAAGCTCGAATGCCCAATGACAATCTGGTCTTTGTATTTGGCACCCTGAAGGAAGGTTTTCCCAATTTCGCCACGAACCGGGGCACCAGGCGTGCGGGGGAGTTCGTGACCGTAGATCGTTATCCCCTGTACCTGATCGGGGATCGCATGTCGCCATGGATGATCGCCCGCCCCGGCGAGGGCATGCAGGTACGTGGCCAGGTCTTTTCGGTCAGCGACACGGCGCTTGCTGCCATGGATGCGCTCGAACGCATTCATGAGTCCGATGGATATCGACGCCTGCAGATATCGGTAGCGCCTGCCACGGGTGACCCGCGCGAAACGATCACGGTATTTGCCTATCTGAAGCCGCTGGAGCAGTTCGATGCAAGCATGATCAGAAAGGGGCCGTTGAGCACTTATGAGCTTGCGGATGCGCGGCTGTATCGTCCTCGTTAGGTACGTCAATCTTAATGTCATCAGCCATCTGTCAGGAATGAATGCGAACATTTGTCGGCATGGGGAGCGCAACAGTTCCAGACTGGAAAATGAGAGAAGGCAGATGCTATCGACAATGAGATCCGACAGGACATGAGACAAGCTATCCGCAAGACATGCAAGCTGCCGGCGATCATCTCGTGCTGGCTTGCAGTGGTGGTCATCACCGGGACGGCATTCTGGAGTGGTTGCGCGCAGGCGCAAGAAGCGATCTGGGGCAAGGCCATGCACGAGCAGGTCATCATGATCCCAAACCTGGGCGACACCCTTCAGCTGGAAACCACGATCTTCAAGCCCAGCGGCAATGGCCCCTTTCCCGTGGTGATCATCAATCACGGCAAGGCGCGCGGCAATCCTGCATGGCAGCCGCGTGACCGTTCGCCGGTGGTGGCGCGCGAATTCCTAGAGCGCGGCTATGCCGTCATCCTGCCAATGCGCCAGGGCTTTGCGCATTCCGGCGGGGTCTACAGCGTCCCCGGCTGCAATCTCGAATATGACGGCAAGTATGAGGCCGATGATATCCAGGCTGCCATCACCTTCGTCCAGCAACAGCCGTGGGCCGATCATGACAGGATCGTCGTCATCGGCCAGTCCCACGGCGGCCTCAGCACGATGGCGTTCGGCGCCCGCAATCCCGCCCATGTGAAAGCGCTGGTCAATTTTGCCGGCGGCCTGAACGAAGAGGGTACGCGTTGCCGCTGGCAGGATGCCCTGGTGCAGGCCTTCGAGAGCTATGGAAAGACCACCACCATTCCGAGTGTCTGGTTCTATGGCGCCAACGACAGTCTCTTTGATCCTGAGCTGGCCCGCCGCATGTTCGAGGCCTATACGAAGTCACACCGGGCCGATGTCCGGCTGGTGGCCTTCGGCCCCTTTGGCAAGGACGCCCATCAGCTCGGCGGCAGCGTTGCCGGGATCCCGATCTGGTGGCCGCCGACCGAAGCGTTATTGCAGAAGGTCGGCCTGCCGACCAGGCGACTGTTCGTGGCCACCGACGAAGGGGAGTTGCCGGTCACCGAGATCGTGGATGGGCAACCGCCTGCGGGCCTGAGCCCGGCAGAGCAAGATGCCTATGCCGCCTTCCTCAAGCTTCACATGCCACGCGCCGTCGCGCGTTCGCCAGCGCATGTCTGGGTGAGCGTTTCCGGCGGGGCCGATTTCATCGAGCGTGCCCTGAAGAGTTGCCGGGAGAGATCTCCACAGCCTTGCAGCCTGTATCTGGTCAATCAAAGCGTCGTGCAGAGCACGAATCTGGCACCAGTCATCGGGAGCCGCTAGGAATGCGCAAGCGCGTCACGGCCCTGATCATTGCCCTTGCCACACTCGGTGGCCCGGCATGGGGAGGGGATTTCTGCAGCTACCGCAATACCAACCAGCTGGCGTGGGACGGGGATCTCGCGGTGTCGCTGCGACGCTTCCTGGGTGAGCAGCGAGTCGATTTCTTCTATCCGGGAAAACTGCGCGAGCAGGTCGCCGACGGCCTGGGTGGTCCTCCCGACGACATCGAGATGATCGGTGAAAATCTTAGATTCGCCTCCGCCTGCCGCGCGCACAGTTGCCCTGAAAAGGCTGCCATCGTGTTCGCCTGCCCAGGTGTCATCAAGGCTGCCGGGATCCTGCACTACGAGTTAGGCTCTCCCGGGATACCGATCCTGACCATCTACATGCGGGACCTGGCGTCCGAACCGACGTCGGCCTTCGTCGCCTGGAGGGAGCGCCTCGAACAGTCGCTCAACATCAGGATCAGGATGGAATGGCACATGCCCGGGCAATGACGCAAACCGTGTACAGTCTTGTCACCACGCGATGCAGTGTGCAAGCTAACGGGCAACTGGGCAACTTGGCAACGATACCAAGGACGACAATGATGGTTCTTCAACGACATGTGGCGGCATCCCTCCTCTTGCTTGCCATGGCGATGTCCCTGGCACCCCGGATCGCCACTGCGGCCACACCTGACGACGATATCCGGATGGCCACGCAAGTGCTACAGATCAGGCAGATGATGTTGACGCAGGCGCAGTCTTGCGAAGCACACTATCTCGAGAAAGGGCGCACGTTCAAGTTCATCGAGTTCTTCTGGGAGGGAGATTATTTCGAGGTGCTGCACGGTGCGACCCTGGCATGGATGGTCTTGCCCGCAGCCGATCGGACGAAGAAGGAGCAGGCCCTGCGTGAGCAGGACCAGCAACTCCGTGCTGCTGCATCGAAGCGAAGCGAGGCCGAGTGGAACGCCTCCTGCGGGGATCTGTACACGCGCCTGGTCGACAAGGAAGGACGCCGGGATGCATTTGACAAGCCTGTCCGGCAGCGCATGGCGGAGATCTATGCGAAGGCGGCACAAGCCTTTATGCGCAGGGATAACGACTACACCATTGGTTGCATGAAAACCCAGTACAACCACGGTCTTCGCGATTTCGACACGGTGAAGAAAGTCTGTTCCTGCGTCACCGAGGCGATCACAAGTTCCGCCACGGCAGCGCAACTTGAGGCACAGCAATCTCATCCGGAGACGATGGCTTCGCAACCGTGGTTCTCGATCGCGGCTCCCAAGATCAATGCGTGCAAGGCATTGTGGGGAGCCAATCCCCATTGACGCAGAACCTCCGGGGGATTGGCTGGCTGTGGACCTTCTTGCCTACCGGGCAGTCGTTCCTTCCCGTATCAGCTACCGGACTTCACGGCAACCGCGGCAGTCGGGGCAGACGCATTGGTCGTTGCGGTCACGGCCGAAGGGAACATGTCCTTGAGCAGTTCGGCGGTGCATTCATCGCGCCATTGCAGCAAGGCCTTCTTGATCACCGCCGCCTGGTTGGCGAGCATTTCGTCATAGGTCGGACTGGTGTCGGTCTTCTCCGGCGCGCGCCTGCAGAAACCTTCCGCAAGTACCGTCTTGGTCTGTGCATCGTACAACCTGGCCTTCACGCTGTAGAGGACACGGTAGTGTGTCCAGTCGGTGGGGAAGTAGGCGAAACCCCAGTTGATCGTCTGGACGTCGACGATATAGCGCGCTGCCGGGGTTCCTGCCGGCGTAGTCGTATCGTCCGCCTTGATGGGGGTGTCCGTGGCGCTGCCTTGTGCGCCATAGCGCCTGGAGAGCGTGTCGATCATCCCTGCGGCGATATCGTTGGCGGGGTCGTCGATCGCGTTGGAGGCGACCAGTGCGTTGCCCTCCGAAATCATGACGAGGGCGCCGATGATGGCAAAGGTGGCCCGCCCGGCAGTCATGGCGGCAAAGTCGGGCTTCTTGTCACGCGCAAGCCGGGCCACCCGCTGATCCTTGAGGGTATCGACATTGCTGGTAGAGAGGGCCTGTTTGTTGACGCTGACGCATCCGGTCATCAGGATGGCGGCAAGACCCATTGAGGTGATGGCGAACAACTGGCGAAGCTTTTGATTTGTCATGGTGCTTTGCGTGGTGGGTGAGAAATCTGTTTCTGCCAATGAGCGATACCAGCGCAGTGCTTGTCTCAACCTTGCCTGGTCTGTGCCGGTGATGGCAGCTTTATCCTGCGTGCGTGCATGGCGGTGCATTGCGACGCACGGCAGGGCTTTCAGGATCGGTTCAGGAACGCAATGGCAAGGAAAATGCCGGTGGCTGGTGGTGCGGGCAGGCAAGTACAGAGATGGACATTCTTGTTTTCATGGCTCTATATGGCGCTTGTCGTTGTTCTGTGCGGCGACCCCCCCTGGCTCGCCCCTCATGTCGTCCAGATTGTAAATCAAAGTAAAGAAAATTGTGTCTGCTGGCCCTGGCCAATTTCGTTTCCGCAGAGCATCTGCCGCCCCGGCAGTTTTCGATCAAAATGGATGTCCTGGTGGCCAGGCACAAGGAGCTGCGCAAGCCAGCCTGGTACCTGCGTCCGATGTCCCCGGCAGGAAGCCTTCCATGATTGATTTTCAAAGGATCTGAACAATGACTTTTTCAGCACCAAGCGGCATCCGCGCCGTGGTCTTCGACTTCGGCGGCGTACTCTTCGACTGGAATCCCTTACACCTGTATCGCGAACTGATCGCCGATGAAGAAGAGCGCCGGCATTTCCTCGAGCACATCTGCTCGCCCGACTGGAACGTACAGCAGGATGGCGGCCGCACCCTGGCCGAGGGCACCGCGCAGCTGGTGCAGCAGCATCCGCAGCATGAGGCGCTGATCCGCGCCTTCTATGACCGCTGGCACGAGATGCTGCGCGGTCCCCTGCAGGAGGGGGTGGACCTGCTGCGTGACCTGCATGCGCAACAGGTGCCGGTGTTCGGCCTGACCAACTGGTCTGCCGAGACCTTCCCCTACGCGCGGGACAACCACGACTTCCTGCAATTGTTCGGTGACATCGTGGTGTCGGGCGACGAGCGTTGCATCAAGCCCGATGCGCGCATCTACCAGATCGCGCTGGAACGCTATGGCCGCCACCTGCCCGATCTGCAGCCGCAGCAGCTGGTCTTCCTCGATGACGTGCAAAAGAATATCGACGCTTGCCACACCCTCGGTTGGCAGGGCATCCATCACGTCGATGCGGCACAGACCCGGGCGCAGCTGCGTGTACTGGGCCTGCCGGTCTGAGTAGACCTGTTCAGTCGCAGCGCCCGCTCTGCAGGTCGCACTGGGCCGCTGCGTCTTCCGTCGCCGGCGGCAGGGCAGCGGTTTCATCACGCAGATACTGCGCCCATTGTTCCACTTGTCCCAGCCAGCGGCCGGCGTCCAGCACTTCCAGCGTGTCGCCCCGCTGCAGCACGAAGGTAGGGAAGCCACGACCGCCGACGTAGTTCAGCAACTCGCGGCTGGCCTCCATGTGGCCGGCCAGTTCTTCGTCCTGCATCCGTTGCAGGGTCTGTGCAAATGCGGTGGCATCAACGCCCAGCGCCTGGGCCAGTTCGGTCAGCGTCGCCACTTCCGAAATGCGTCGTCCCTGCTGGTAGTGCGCGCGCTGGATGGCTGCCAGCATGTCCAGTGCGGCCTCTTCGTCCTTGAGTGCCTGCACCGCCAGCACGGCGGCAATCGGCGGGGCCGAGTCGAAGACGGCGTCGGTGTCGTTCAGCAATCCATTGAAGTAATTCTCGCCAAACGCCTGCCCGGTCATCTGCGCGATGCGCTGGTCATGCGGCATCACGTAATCGCGCAGTTGTGCATCGACGCGGCGGCGGTTGCGGCCAGCCATCATGCCGCCACCATGGGCCTGCACCGGCAGCACCTGGCGGGCGGCGGCCACCAGCGGGGCGGCGCCGTAGCACCAGCCGCATAGCGGGTCGTGAATGTAGTGCAGCACGGTGTCGTGCGCGGTCTGGGGGCGGGTCATGATGGCATTCCTCTTGATTGAATCGGCACCGGGCCTGCGGTTTTCTGCACCGTCAGGCCCGTTGCGTGGGTACGACTTAGTAGCCTACCGTGAAACGTGTACGCACGTGCCTGGGTTGTTCCAGTTCGTCCAGCAAGGCCACCGCAAAGTCTTCGTAAGAGATCCAGCTCTTGCCATCGGCACCGACCAGCAACTGGTCGCCGCCCAGGCGGAACTGGCCGGTGCGCTCGCCGGCGGTGAACAGGGCCGATGGCGACAGGAAGGTCCAGTCCAGCGCCGCTTCGGCGCGCAGGGCGTTGAGGAAGTCGCGGCCACCCGAGGCTTCCGGCTTGTATTCGGCCGGGAACTCGGGGGTGTCGATCAAGGCCTTGCCCGGGGCGATTTCCAGGCTGCCGGCACCACCGACGACGGCCAGGCGCTTGACGCCAGCGGCTTTCACTGCCGGCAGCAGGTCGGCGGCGGTGAAGGTGGTGAAGCGGCCGCTGGAGACCACCACGTCGGCGCCCTTGATGGCGCTGGCCAGGGCGTCGGCATTCTTGACGTCGGCGGCGACGGCGGTCACGCCGGTACGGGCAGGAATCTTGGCGGCGTCACGGGCGATGGCGACGATGTTGTGGCCACGGCGCAGCGCTTCTTCCAGGATGCGGCTGCCGACATTGCCGGAGGCGCCGATGAGTGCGATTTTCATGAGGTTTCCTTTCAGGAGATTGAACGGGTTCAACAGCTTGGATGGATCAGGTTGGCGAGCGGGCAAGGGCTCAGGGCCACTTCATCTCGCCCTTGATGACCTTGGCGGACAGTTCCAGCGAGCCGGTGTCGCCCAGGTCGGGATAGCGTCGCTGCATGGCGGCGACCAGTGCCGTGGCGTCGGCGGCCTTGGCTGCTTCTTCGTCAAAGGCCTTGAGGTAGTCGCGGGTGAAACGTACCGAGACGATATCCTGCGGCGCACCGGCGGCGTAGTGGCCCGGAACCACGATGGCGGGCTTGAGCTTCTCGATGCGTGCCAGCGTGGCCAGCCAGTCCTGGCGTGACTTCAGGCTTTGCGTATCGGCCACCCACACGTGGATGTTGCCGGCCACGACCACGCCGCCGACCACGGCCTTCAGCGAGGGGATCCACACGAAGCTGCGATCCGGTTGCGCGCCGTCCAGGCCGATGATGTCGAGCTTGCGGCCTTCCAGCGTGAGGCTGTGGCCTGTCAGTACCTCAGGCGTGATGGTGGCATGCGGGGCATTGTCACCCAGCTTGGGGCCCCAGTAGGCCAGCTTGCCTTGGGCGGTCTCGCGGATGTGTTGCACGGTCGGTGCGCTGGCCACGATCCTGGCCTTGGGATAGGCGGCGTGCAGGGTTTCCAGGCCGAAGTAGTAGTCCGGGTCGCCGTGGCTGATGTAGATGGTGGTCAGGGTCTTGCCGCTGGCGCGGATCTTCTCCACCACCTGTTGGGCTTCGCGCTGGCCGAACTGGGCGTCCACCAGGATGGCGTCGCGCTCGCCGCTGACCAGCACCGAGCTGACCGGGAAGATGGCGCTCTTGCCGGGATTGTAGACGTCGAGCTTGAGCGCGCCGGCGGCGTGGGCGGCGACGCTGCCCAGGGCCAGCAGGCCGGTGGTGGCCAGGGCCAGGGTATGGCGCAGCAGGCGGGAAGGGTGGGACATGTTGGGCTCCGGTAAGAGTGGATCGAGGTATCAGGAGTCGTCATCATAGGATCGCTTTTGTTTTTGAAAAACAGCATAATCCATTACAGTTTGTTTCTGAAATCGTTCAAATAGATATTGCAGGGGGCAGCGCAGATGGACAGGCTCATGGCCATGCAGGTGTTCGTGAAGGTGGTCGATGGCGGCAGCCTGTCGGCGGCGGCCGAGCAGCTCGACCTGTCGCGGCCGGTGGTCTCGCGCTATGTGGCCGAGCTGGAGGACTGGGTGGGGGCGCGTCTGCTGCACCGGACCACGCGGCGCCTCTCGCTCACGCCAGCGGGTAACGAGATCCTGCCGCGTTGCCGGCAGATGCTGGAGTTTTCCGAGGACATGCGCCATGCGCTGGAAGCCCCCGATGAAACCCCGCGTGGCCTGCTGCGCATCACCGCCAGCACCTCGTTTGCCCAGACGCAACTGATCCAGGCCGTGGTCGACTACGGTCGTCGCTATCCCGAGGTGGCGGTGGACCTGATGGCGCTGGACCGCACCGTGAACCTGGTGGAAGAGCGCATCGACCTGGCCATCCGCATGACCAACCGGCTCGACGCCAACCTGATCGCGCGCAAGCTGGGCGTGTGCCGCTCCATCATCTGTGCCTCGCCCGATTACCTGGCGCGCCACGGCACGCCGCGCAAGGTGGAGGAACTGGCCCTGCACAATTGCCTGACCCACTCGTATGTGGGACGCAGCCTGTGGCAGTTCGATGCCAGGCGGAAAGGGGCGCGCGGCCAGTCGGTGGCGGTGGGCGGCAGCATCAGCGCCAACGAGGTCACGGTGCTGCTGCAGGCGGTGCTGGCCGGGGTGGGCATCGGCCACATGCCGGCCTATACGGTGGCGCCACTGGTGGCCACCGGCCAGCTGGTGGCTTTGTTGCCCGAGGTCGAGCCACTGCAGCTGGGCATGTATGGCGTCTATGCCTCGCGCAAGCACATGCCGGCGACGCTGCGCACCATGCTGGATTTCCTGGCGCAGCGTTTTGCCGGCCAGCCCTTCTGAGCGGGCGCGTTCAGGGGGTGATGCTGAGCAGCTTGTGGACCAGCTCCGAGGAGGTGGCGGCGGCAAACTTGCGCATCAGGCGGGCGCGGTGCATCTCCACTGTGCGCGGGCTCAGTTCCACCTGCCGCGCGATGAGCTTGCTGGTCTTGCCCTCCACCAGCAAGGCGGCGATCTCGCGCTCGCGCGGGGTCAGGCCGGAGGCGATGGGGCGCTTGGCGCTGACATCCTCGAAGGTCCAGATGCCGGCCGCATGCGGATCGCCCTGTACCAGCGCATGGCCGGTGACGTGGCACCAGAACATCTCGTCGCTGGAGCGCTTCATGATGCGCTCGTCGGAGTAAAAACCCTTTTCGTTGAGCAGCGGCACCAGGCGCAGGCCGGTGCGTTCGAACTCGTCGGCGGTGGGGTAGATTTCCTGGAAGGACAGCTGCCGCAGGTCCTGGACGTCGTAGCCGAACATGGCTGCCATGGCCAGGTTGCCCTGCTGGATGATGCGGTGGTGTGAGACGCACATGCCGATGGGCGCGTGCATGAAAACCTGTTCGAAGTCGATGGGCAGTGGCTGGGTCATGAGTGTGCTGCAAAAATCGGCTGGTCCCTCGAACCTGGCGCGGCACCCGATGGGCGGTGTTATGCTGCATTGCGCCAGGTATTTTTACCGTATTGTATGGCTTATTTCACCTGACCTATGATATTTGGCGCTGATTGGAGCCAGGCCGTCGCCTAGGTGCGGCGGTGAAGAGAAGCTCCAATGCCGATCCCGTTTTATGCTTGCCATCATGCTCGCAAGACAAGAGCCGAAAGGAGACTCGTGAATAAAGTGTACCCGGACGCGGCCACCGCGTTGAAAGACATCGTCAAGGACGGCCAGACCATTGCGGTTGGTGGCTTTGGCCTGTGTGGCATCCCCGAGGCGTTGATCGCCGCCCTGCGTGACTCGGGCGTGCAGAACCTGACCGCCATTTCCAACAACGCCGGCGTCGATGGTTTCGGCCTGGGCCAGTTGCTGTCCACCCGCCAGATCAAGAAGATGATCGCCTCCTACGTGGGCGAGAACAAGGAGTTCGAACGCCAGTACCTGGCCGGTGAACTGGAACTGGAATTCACCCCGCAAGGTACGCTGGCCGAGAAGCTGCGCGCCGGTGGCGCAGGCATTCCGGCCTTCTTCACCAAGACCGGCGTGGGCACGCTGGTGGCCGAAGGCAAGGAAGTGCGCGAATTCGACGGCCAGCGCTACGTCATGGAACGCTCGCTGGTGGCCGACGTGTCGCTGGTGAAGGCGCAGAAGGCCGACAAGGCCGGCAACCTGATCTTCAACAAGACCGCACGCAACTTCAACCCCAACGTGGCGATGGCCGGCAAGGTCACCGTGGTCGAGGTGGAAGAACTGGTGGAAGTGGGCCAGCTCGATCCTGACCAGATCCACACCCCCGGCATCTTCGTGCATCGCATCGTGGTCAACGCCACGCCCGAGAAGCGCATCGAACAACGCACCGTGCGCGCATAAGAGGAGACACGACAATGGCATGGACCAGAGATGAAATGGCTGCCCGCGCAGCCAAGGAACTGCAGGACGGCTTCTACGTGAACCTGGGCATCGGCTTGCCCACGCTGGTGGCCAATCACGTCCCCAGCGATATCGAAGTGTGGCTGCAGTCGGAAAACGGCTTGCTGGGCATCGGCCCCTTCCCCACCGAAGACAAGGTCGACGCCGACCTGATCAACGCCGGCAAGCAGACCGTGACGACCATTGCCGGTTCGTCCTTCTTCAGCTCGGCGGATTCCTTCGGCATGATCCGTGGCGGCAAGATCAACATCGCCATCCTGGGGGCAATGCAGGTCTCGGCCAAGGGTGACCTGGCCAACTGGATGATCCCCGGCAAGATGGTCAAGGGCATGGGGGGGGCGATGGACCTGGTGGCCGGCGTGGGCCGTGTCGTGGTGCTGATGGAGCACGTGGCCAAGGCCAAGGACGGCAGCACCTCGAAGAAGATCCTCAATGACTGCAACCTGCCGCTGACCGGCGTGGGCGTGGTCAACCGCATCATCACCGACCTGGGCGTCATCGACGTGACTCCGGGTGGCCTGAAGCTGATCGAGCTGGCCAGCGGCGTGACCAAGGAAGAAGTCATCGAACAGACCGAGGCACCGCTGGATGTGAGCGAAGTCTGATCGTCGTCCCAGGTCATCGACCTGTGCAAGGGAGAAGGGCGCTGCAATTTGCAGCGCCCTTTTTTCATGCGATCAGGCTGCTAGCGCCAGCGCCCCGTCGGTTCCAGAAAGGGCGACAGCAGGGCCTCGCTCCAGCGCAGCGGCAGGGCGTGTTCCAGCAGCCGTGCGGATTGCACCTGCAGGCGCAACAGCCGTTGCGCCCCGGTAAAGGCGTCGACCTCGGGGCCGTCCCAGATCACCTCGGCTTGCACGGCCAGATGGAGCAGGGCGCCGCTGGCGAAGTCGACGAACAGCAGGCCGGCCTGCGGATTGACCAGCAGGTTGCCGATGGTATTGAAGAAGGAATTGCCCACGAAATCGGGTACGGTCAGGCTGGCGTCACCATCGATCCGGACGAAGCCGGGCTTGCCACCGCGATGCGAGACATCCACCCCATCCGGTCGCTCCGTGCCGGCAGAAGCGCTGGCGATGAAGAAGGTATCGGCCGCGCGCACCATGGCCTGCATGGCCGGGGTCAACGTCGCGCTGTCGCTGATGACGGTGGCCGGCAGCGCCTCTGCCTCCAGCAATGCGGGCTGGCGCGCCTGTATGTACTTGGGGCAATTGCCGAAGCTCTGGGTGATGGCGATGTCCATGTCCTCTCCAGACCATGTCCGCAACACGCCATTGGCGCGGTTACGCCGGCGCGTGTGCGGTTCTATCCCCAGCAGGCCCAGTGGCGCGCCCTCGTGCAGGTCGCCACGCAGTGGATCGCCGGCAGCCATGCGCATGCCGGTGAGCGCCAGTCGGTGCTCATCGGGTGCCTGCACGAATCCCGGCGTCCCCGTCACGATGGAGGCCCAGGGCTGTCCCTGCCCATCCACCGACCCCACCAGCAGGAAGGGCAGTTGCGCGAAGAAGCTGCGATGCTGCTCCGGCAGGTAGTCGCGGATCACGCGCGGGCCCAGGTCGGCCATCTTGTCGCGCATGCCGGCGCGCTCTTGGGCATACCGCTCGCCGGCGTGGAAGGTACTGTCGATGCTGGAAGGATGCGGGGACATGGGACGCTCCTGGGTGGGATGGGATCAGGCCGCCAGCGCGTGCGGCGACGCCGGCATGGCGACGAAGCCGGGCAGGGCTTCCACGCGCGCCAGCCAGGCACGCACCTGGGCGTAGGGCGTCAGGGCGACACCGCCTTCCTGTACATGGGCAATATAGCCGTAGCAGGCGACATCGGCGATGGTGGCGTGGTCTGCGGCCAGGAAGCTGCGTCCGACCAGATGGGCTTCCAGCAGGGCCAGCAGGGCGAGGGTCTTGTCCCGTGCCAGTGCGTAATCGAGTTCACGCTTGAAGAGCTTGGCCAGGCGCACGCGGTTGGGGCCTTCGAAGATCTCGCCCGAGGCCAGCGACAGGAATTGCTGTACCTGCGCCGCACCCACCGCATCGGTGGGCAGCCATGGCTCACCGCCATAGCGGCGTGCCAAGTAGACCAGGATGGCGGTGGAGTCGTAGAGCACGACGTCGCCATCGACGATGACCGGCACCTGGCCACGCGGGTTGAGGGCCAGGAAGGGCGGTTGCTTGTGCTGGCCACCGGGCAGGTCGACATCGATGACCTCGTGCGGCAGACCCAGCAGTGACAGCATCAGCTTGACGCGATGTGCGTGGCCTGACAGGGGAAAGCTGTAGAAACGGATGGGGGTGGACATGGGATCTCCTCGGGAAATGGACAGGCCCTCGACGGGGCGCAATGCCCGGCATCAATTTGATTGTGTACCGAACGATCGGTACAATAAGGCCTGTTCCGAGGACTTGTCAACTGCATCGTGTGACTATTTTTGGCCGGTGGGTGCAGCGCCTGCGGCGCCGGCAGTCTTATAATCGACCCGATTTCAACCTTCATGCGTCCGTGGCTAGCCTGCGACGGAACCGGAAACCAAGCTCATGCCCGCACCCAGTCTTACCCGCGAAGAAGTCGCGCAACGCCTGCTCGCCGAATTCCGCCGCTCCGGCTACGAGGGCGCCAGCCTGTCCAGCCTGTCGGCGGCCACCGGCCTGGGCAAGTCCAGCCTGTACCACTATTTCCCCAATGGCAAGGTCGATATGGGCCAGGCGGCCATGGAAGTCGCGGGTGCGTGGCTACAGGAGAAGGTGATTCCCCAGTTGCAAGCCGGCGGGGACCCGGAAAAGCGGATCAAGCGTTACTTTGCGGCCCTCAGCGAGTTCTACGCCAAGGGGACGCTGCCCTGCCTGACCGATCTGTTCACCATCGGCGAGGCAGCTGGTCATTTCCAGCAGCAGTTCCGCCAGCGCATCGGCCAGGGCGTCAAGCTCATCGCCGCCGTGCTGGAAGAAGCCGGTATCGCACCCGCCGAAGCCGCGCGCCGCGCCGAGGATGGGCTGGTGATGTTGCACGGCGCGCTGGTGGTGGCGCGTGCGCAGGGCAATACGGCCGTGTTCGCACGGACCATCAAGGCCATCCCGACGATGCTGCTGGCGCCCCAGGACGACTGAGCCCGGCCGCCTTCAGATCTGACTGGGATGGGCAAAGCAGACGCGGTTGCGCCCGGCACTCTTGGCCAGGTAGAGCGCTTCGTCGGCGGCATTGAGTACGTCTTCGACGCGCCGATGCCGTTCGCGTCGCAGGGTCGCCACGCCGATACTCACCGTCACTACCCGCAAGGGGCTGGCGGCATGCACGATCAGGCGACTGTAGACGGCCTCGCACAACCGCTGCGCCATCAGCAGCGCGCCGTGCTCATCGGTCTGCTCCAGCAGCACCACGAATTCCTCGCCACCATAGCGGCCAGCCTGGTCGGTCTGGCGTGGGAGGTTGTCGGAGAGCGCCTTGGCGACTTCCTGCAGGACGGTGTCGCCCATTTCATGGCCATAGGTATCGTTGTAGAGCTTGAAGTAATCCACGTCGATGAACAGCACCGAGAAGCTGGCACTGGCATTGCGCAGGCAACGCTCCCAGGTGGCCAGCAAGGCCTCGTCCAGCGAACGGCGGTTCAATAGGCCCGTGAGGCCGTCGGTACGGGCCAGTTCCTCCAGCCGCTTTTCGGCTGCGACCCGCTTGCGCAGTTCCTGGCGCACATGCAGCAGCAACAGGGTGGCCAGCGCCGCGAAGGCGGCCAGCGACAACAGCACGGCATACAGCGTCTCGCGCCAGTTCTTGAAGATGGCCTGCTCGGCGCGTCCGACGAAGACGACCAGCGGCGAACCCGGGATGCGCCGGAAGGTGTAGAGGCGCTCCACGCCGTCGTTGGTCGCGCGTGCGAAGAAGCTGCCGTCATCTTCGGCCAGCATGGATTTGAGGCGCTGGAAGTTGGCGTTGTTACCGAGGTCGCGGCCGATGATGTCGGCCTTGTAGGGGACCCGCATATAGGCCACGCCCTCGTCCGAATACAGCGAGATCACACCCTCCTCGCCGAGGGCCAAGCCCATGAAGAGATCGCGGAAATAGGCCAGGTCCAGTGCCATGACCACGATGCCGTCGAAGCTGCCGTCCGCGCGTGAGAGCCGCTTGGACAGGACCACCACCGGCAGTTCGTTGCCCAGGCTGGCCTGGATCGGGCGGGAGATGTACAGGCCCGCATCGGGACGCTCGCGATGCACGGTGAAGTAGGCACGATCAGCGTAGTTCAGGCGGGTCTGGGTGGCGCTGCGTCGCGACGTGGCGCGTACCTGCCCCTGCGCATCGATGATTGCCATGACCGTGATGTGGCTGGCGCTGGCGGTGCTGCCGAACAGGTAGGCGTAGCACTGGCTTTCCGAAAGCGATTTGTGGCCCAAGGGATGCTGGTAACGGTAGGCCAGGGTGTCCAGCGACAGCGACAGCATTTCGATATTGCGTGAAATGGCGCGCTGGGCAATCAGGGTGACGTTGCCGGCATTGGCCACGGCCGAAAGGCGGATCTGCCGGTAGCTCTGGTAAAGCGTGCTGGCACAGATGGCGGCGACCATCAGCACGGCGATGATCAGGATCATCGCCAGATATTTCTTCAACTGCTTGATTTTATTTCCCCCCGGAGAATACAGGCGCAATTAACGCATAGATCACGAGCCCGATCCAGCTTGCCAGAAGGCAACGTAGAATGCTCGCAACAGAGGCTGAACCGCGGTGGCGCTGTTCCTGTCTGACGGGACAGTGCGCCGTGCTTCATGATCAAATGCGAGCGCGATCACCATGCAACAGCCGTTTCCGGGAGGCCACCTGAACATCAAGCACACCATCCAGCGCGATCTCGCGATCCTGTGGGCATTCATCGCCCTGATCGCGTTGCTGCTGGCCTTCCTCATGTGGCAACTCAGCCGCCAGGGCGCGGCGGCCCAGGTGGCCCAGGCCAGTCATCAGTCCGTCATCAGTTGCGCCGCCATGGGGGCGGGCCTGGCCCATGCGATGGCCGGCAGTACCACGGTTGCGTCACCGGTGACGGTGATGCAGGCGGTGATCGACCTGGCCCTGCGCGACCAGCCCGGCATCGAAGGCGGTTTCTGGCGGGAGCCCGATGGCGTCATGGCCTACGCCTTTCCTACCTATGACGGCAGCGGCATCAAGCGCGATGCGCCTGGTGCCGAGATGGAGCGTATCGATGCGACCGCCCGGCGCGCGCTCGATGGCCATGTCACCATCACCGATGTGCGCCCCGGCCTGCGCGAGGCAGTGGTATTTGCGGCCTGCCCGCTCACGGCGGGAAAGCAGCGCATCGCCGCCTGGACGCTCAAGCGCGTCCCGGTGATGAGCGCTTCGGTGCTGGACCAGTTGTTGCTGGCCATTGCCCTGCTACTGGGTTTCGTGATCGCCTCCGGCCTCTGGTTGGGCGCGACCCTGTCGCGCTGGCGCGGCCAGTCCGAACGCCTGGCCACGCAACTGGCGCAGTCGGAACGCCTGGCCACGCTGGGCCGGGTCGCCGCCGGTATGGCGCATGAGATCCGCAATCCCATCGGCACCATGCGCATGAAAGCCGAGAACGCGCTGGCCGCGCCGCCACAGGTACGCGAGGCGCGCGTGACCGGCGCGCTGGAGACGGTGGTGAGCCAGACCGAGCGGCTCGACACCCTGGTGAGCAGCTTGCTGGCGCTGTCCCAGCCGTTCCAGGTGCAACGCCAGCAGGTCGACCTGCGTCACTGGCTGGCGCAGCAGTGCGAGACTCACGCTGAACTGGCTGCGCGCAGCGGGGTGCGGATCGTGGTCGCCGTCGATGGCACCAGTCTTTCCCCTGCTGACATCGCCGCCGCATTTGATCCGGTCCAGATGGCGCGTGTCTTCGACAACCTGCTGCTCAATGCGCTGGCGCATTGTCGTCCCGGTGGCCAGATAGAAATCGGCGCGCGTCGCCGTGATGCGACGCGCTTGCTGCTCTGGGTGGCCGACGACGGCGCGGGCGTGCCGCCCGAGCTGCGCGCGACCCTGTTCGATCCCTTTGTCAGCCAGCGTAGCGGCGGCACCGGACTGGGCCTGGTGCTGGCACGCGAGATCGTGCAGGCACACGGTGGCCGGATTACGCTGGTCCCCGCCTCGCAAGGGGCTCGTTTCGAGATGGAGTTGCCATGGCACGCGTGCTGATCGTCGATGATGATGTGGCCTTTCGCAGCAGCCTGGCAGAGATGCTGTGCGACCTCGGCCACGAGGTGCTGGCCGCAGACAGCAGCGCGGCCGGAATGGACCTGCTCCAGCGTCACGCACCGGAGGTCGCCATCGTCGACCTGCGCATGCCCGGGGAAGATGGGCTGGTGTTCCTGCAACGGGCCGCAGCGATTTCCACCATGCCTTGCATCATGCTGACCGCCCACGCCAGCGGCGACAATACCATCGAGGCGATCCGCCTGGGGGCCTTCGATCACCTGACCAAGCCGGTGCCACGCCAGGCGCTGGTGCAGACGCTGGAGCGGGCACTGCGCCAGGGCGCGGCGATGCAGACGGCGGTGATGGCCGAGCCCTCGGAGCCGGCGCCGGAGCGCAAGCAGCTGGTCGGCGACAGCGAGGCGATGCGCCAGGTCTTCAAGCAGATTGGTCGTGCCGCCACCAGCGACGCCACCGTCCTGGTCCTGGGCGAGACCGGTACCGGCAAGGAACTGGTGGCCCAAGCCCTGCATCGCAACAGCGTGCGCGCGGGCCGTCCGCTGGTGGCGGTCAATTGCGCGGCCATCCCTGCCGAGCTGATCGAGAGCGAGTTGTTCGGCCACGTCAGGGGCGCCTTCAGCGGGGCTGCCGCGCATCGCCTGGGGCGCTTCCAGCAAGCCGATGGCGGGACCCTGTTTCTTGACGAGATCGGTGACATGGCCTTGCCGACCCAGGCCAAGATCCTGCGCGTGCTGCAGGAGCGCGAAGTCACGCCGCTGGGTGGCAATGCGGCACAGCGTATCGACGTGCGTGTCATTGCCGCCACCCATCGCGACCTGCCACAGGAGATTCTCGCCGGGCGCTTCCGCGAAGACCTCTGGTACCGCCTGCAGGTGCTGACCATCCGGGTGCCGGCCTTGCGCGAGCGGCCGGGCGATATCCTGGCCATTGCCGAGCATTTCCTGCGCCTGCAGGGTGCGCAGGCGTCGAGGCAGATCATGCCGGCGGCGGCACGATTGCTGCTGGCGCATGGCTGGCCGGGCAATGTGCGCGAGCTGCGCAATACCATGGAGCGCGCGGCGGTGATGAGTCACGGGGCCGGCATCGAGGCCGAGCATCTCGGTCTGTTGCCCGGGACGGATGCGCGAGAGGGCGTGGCCATCGATTGGGACGGCCCGCTGGAGGTGGCCGTGGCGCAGGTCGAACAGCGCATGATTGCCCGTGCGCTGGCCGCCACTGGCGGCAACCGGGCCGAAGCAGCGCGCCGCCTGGGCATCTCGCGTCAACAGCTCTATCGCAAGCTCGACGAAGCGGCCAGGCCGGACGACTAGTGCGGCCGCTCAGTGCGCGGCGCTACGGGAGAAGACGTTGATGACCATCACGCCGGCCACGATCAATCCGATCCCGGCCACGGCTGGCCAGTCCAGGCGCTGGCCGTGGACCAGCCAGGCTGCCAGCGTGATGAGCACGATGCCGACCCCCGACCAGATCGCATAGGCCACGCTGGTGGGCATGGTCCTGAGCGCGAGCGAGAGGCAATAGAACGACACCGCGTAGCCTAGCACCACGATGATGGCGGGCAGCAGGCGACTGAAGCCCTGTGAGGATTTCAGTGCGGTGGTGGCGATGACCTCGGCGACGATGGCCACCGAGAGCGAGAGATAGGCAGACATGAGGGTTCCTGTCATGGAAAGTCGTCTCATCCAAGGTCAACGAAGATCGACCAGGATAATCGCGATCGATCATACAGAGGGATGATGGCGTTTCGATGGACTGCGCGGGCGTCGCCGGGGAGCGGAGGGCTATCCGCTCGACGAGGCCTGAGCCTGGCCTGCGGCCTCATGCGATAGCAGCCGGGGGGCGAAGATGCGCGTGGCCAGCGTGGTCAGCCATGCCGATAGCGCCAGGACCAGCAGCGCCGGTCCGGGATGGACATGCAGCGAGCTTGCGCTCCCCATGCAGGAGGCTGCCAGGGTGGCGATCACCAACGGCAGCATGGCGCAACGGCTGGCGCCAGCCTGCCAGCGCAGCAGCAGGGTGAGCCGGCGTGGCGGTGGGTGCCATCCTTGCCATGCCGCCAGCAGCAACAACGCCATCAGGCCCAGTCGCAAAAGTGGAAAGAGCAGGGCGCCGGCGGCCAGCAGGAGCGCCGCCAGCGGTTCACCGGCGCGCCAGCCACCGCTGATGGCGGCCATCAGCGGGAGCGGCACCGGTCCGGCCGGCCCATCGGCCACGCTCATCGTCAGCAACCCGGCGGCGAACAGGGCCAGCACGGCCATGACCAGCAGCATGGCGCTACGGGTCAGGCTGAGCGTGTGTGCGCGCTGCAGGGGATGGCCGCAGCGCAGGCAGCGCAGGCGATCCATGCTGACCGGATGGACGCGCTGGCAGTTGCGGCAGCTCAGCAAGCCCATGTCGCTGGCGCAACGGACATTGACGGGCATGGTCGAGGGCCGGGTCACGGCCAGTTGCCATCGTCGTCGAGGAACAGGACCGCTACCAGGGCGATGGCCAGCAAGCCACTGGCGATGGCGGCGATGCCGATGACGAGCGTCCCCAAGGCGCTAGCCTGGTAAAGCGCCAGCAGCATGCCCAGCATGTAGAGCTCGGTGATGACCCAGGGCCGCAGCTGCCGCAACCAGTGCAGCAGGCGTTGGCCGCGCCCTGCCGGGGGCAGCCTGCGCGGCTGGCGCGGGGCGATGATCCCGGCCACCATGAGCGAGAGCTCGATGGCTGGCAGCACGATGGTCGTGACCAGCATCAGCAGGGCGATCGGCAACATGTGCCCAGCATGCATCAGTGCGATGCACCCCCACAGGGTCAGCGGTAGCGGTACGCCCTGCAGGCTGACCTCGGCGATAGGCCAGAGATGACTGGTGACCAGGAAAACGGCGGCTGCCAGCACCAGGGGCAGTCTCATGTCAGCACCTTTCGCAGGGACGCGATAGAGCAGGGCGTCGCAGCGCTGGCAGAGCGCCGCTTCGCCTTCCAGCAAGAGTGTGCGCAGGTGGATGCCGTCGCAGTAGGGACAGGCCACCAGGTCCTGCAGGGTCGCTTCGGCGATCCAGGGTGGCGAAGCGGGCGGGTCATCGGCGCGCGCAGTCATGGAGCGACCTATCGCAGCTGCGCCACCAGGGCTTCGGCACCCTTGTCGATACCGGCCCGGGAGGCACTGAGCGCGCCCATGCTGGCGCCGATATCCCAGGGTTTGGGGTATTGCTTGCTGATGAAGGCCTTGAGCAGCCGGCGCTCGCGCGCATCATAGATCTCCACGGCATAGATCACCGAGCCGCCGATCATGGCTTCGCGGTCGCGGGCATTCTGCACCGCATTGTAGAGACCGCCACCGATGTCGAAACGGGTCAGCGTGGAGAGCACGGCGGTATTGGTCTTGGCGCCGGTCAGGGTGAGCCGGATCAGCAGGGTATCGTCGCGCGGTGTTTGCGTGAGCGCGAAGCGCTGGCGCAGCGCATCGACGAAGCGTTGCTGCATGTAGCTGGCCAGCGCACCCTTGTCGGCGTCGCTCATGTCGCCGAACTGGTGATCGGCACCACCATAGACGATGACCGGTGCCACCTGCACGCTGCGATAGCGGCTCCAGTCCACCGGCTGCTCGTAGCTGAAGGGAACGCGGCCGGTACGGTCGCCGGTGTTGGTGGAGAGCTGCGCGGCCGAGTCGATGCCGGTGTACTTGACCGGGTCCGAACTGGCGCAGGCCGACAGCAGGGCGCACAGGAGCGCGACGAAGCCGAATCGCTTCATCGTCAGGATGAATGACATAGGGAGGGTCCTCTACAGGATGCGGTACAAGCGCCCGGTCGCACAGCTGCCGGGCGGGACAGGCCATCCCGCACGGTGGCGCGCGTGTCCCCGTCCGGGGGGACGATCCGGAAACACGCACGCCACCGGCGACAGGGCTGAAGTGACTATAGCAGCTTATCGCCGATTTACAAACCAACCAGACGGTTTTTATTGTAACCGTGGTTTTCCGTCACCGGTACTCCGCGTGCGGCATCGCAAGCCGCAGCGGGTCAGCGAGAGTGGGGAGTGGTCTTGCTCTTCTTGCTGGCCAGGCGTTTCCAGTGATCCTCGTCGAGCAGCAGCGCGAAATAATGTTCGCGTTCCTTTTCGCCGAGCGGGCACATGTTGAACAGCGAGGTCCATAGCAGTCCACGGGCCGCGCTCCAGCGCAGGATGGCCAGGTCGGCGTCGGCCGATTCCTTGCGGATGGCAGCCACGTTGAGCGCCTCGGCATCGCGCAGTCCGTCCAGCAATGAGGGCTGCTCGCCGATGGCGCCGAGGATGGCCAGGGCCACCGACTGCGGTTGCTTGGTCGCCTCGCGCAGGATGGCGATTTGGGTCGCCAGCGAGGGCTCGCCGGAGTCGCGACCGTCATGCGCCAGGTAGTCGCGGGCGAAGCGGGCGTATTCGGCACGCTGGTTGTCCAGCAGCGCAATGAGCACGGCCTGCTTGGTGCGGAAGTGATGCAGCACGCCACCCTTGCTGATGCCGGCTTCGCGCGCGATCGCATCGATGGTCAGCCGGTTGGCGCCGTCGCGGTCGATGACGGCGAGGGCGGCCTGGATGATGAGCTGCCGGGATTTTTCGGAGCGGGCGGAATTTTCCATAAGCGGCGAAGGGCCTTGAGCGATGCGCGAAGTACGGGACGATAGCGCTATATCGGAGCCAGCGCAAACCAGCGTCGCCGGGCGAGACGCTGTCCGCATGCGGACACCCGCTGTCACAGGATCGGACGGCGACGCCGCCGCAACGCGCGCAAGTCCTTGATTTGCAAGGATTGGCGGGCAGGCATGCTGCTTGCAAACCAAGCGGTGCCATCCTCATTTCCAAGGAGTTGTCATGAACCGCTTTTCCTCCCGCTCCCATCCGCTATGCGCCGCCGTGGCGCTGGCGTGCCTGTCGCTAGCGCCGATGCAGCAGGTCCTCGCCCAACCCGCCGGCCCCGCCCCGATGCTGCCGCCTGCGACCTACGAGGCTGCCGTGATGGCCCAGCCACCCGTTATCGAGGGGCGTATCACCCGCATGCTGATCAATCCCTATGGCGAGGTCGATGGCCTGCTGCTGGATCAGCGCACCGTGGTCCGCTTCCCGCCTCACCTGTCGGAGCCGATGCAGCGGGCGCTTGCGCCGGGCCAATCGGTGCGCGTCTTCGGCCAGGGCGAAGGCCGCGACACCATCAAGGCAGATGCCATCGTCAATCTGGCCAATGGCCAGACCGTGATCGACAGGCCCCCCGCCGTGGAGGCCAATCCACCGCTGCCGCCGCACCTGCGCGCGGCGCAGTTGCAGCAACTGTCGGTACAAGGCCGCATCGCCCTGGTGCTGACCGGGCCGCGTGGCGAGGCCAATGGCGTCATCCTCGACGACGGCAGCATCGTGCGCTTTGCCCCCGACAGCGTGCGCGCCTCGCTGGAGCCTGGCACGCCATTGGCAGCCCAGGGCCTGGGTACCCGCAGCCGTTATGGCACCGCCATTGAAGCCATCGAGATCGGCGCCAGTGCGCAGCAGCTGCAGCCCTTGTACAGTCGGATGCGCTGACGCTTCCTGCGGCGGCGTCACGCCGCTGCAGCCTTCCATCCCACATTGATAAAGAACAAGAAACCATGTCGCCCAAAGTCTTGCCCATCGTCTTCCTGCTCGTCTCCAACGTCTTCATGACCTTCGCCTGGTACGGCCACCTCAAGTTCGAGAACCGGCCGCTCTACCTGGTGATCCTGGTCAGCTGGCTCATCGCCCTGGCCGAGTACTGCTTTGCCGTGCCGGCCAATCGCATCGGTCACGCGGTCTACAATGCCGCCGAACTCAAGACCATGCAGGAAGTCATCACGCTGGTGGTCTTCTCGGTATTCTCCGTGTTCTACCTGGGCGAGCAGTTCACCATCAATCACCTGGTCGGTTTTGCCTTCATCTGCCTGGGCGCCTTCTTCATCTTCAAGGGGCCGATAGGATGAGCACGCGCAGCGCATCCGTCGCCTGGCTGGCGCGGCTCAACTTCTGCCTGGCCGATGTGCGCGACGGGCTGGGACCGTTCCTGGGGGTCTTCCTGATGGGCCGGGGCTGGGCCGCCGACGACATCGGCTACGTGATGACCCTGGGTGGCATCGCCGGGATGCTCGCCACCACCCCGGCCGGTGCGCTCACCGATGCGGTCCGCGCCAAGCGCCTGGTGGTCGGTCTCGGTTCGGTGCTGGTGGTGGCGGGTTCGTTGTTGCTGCTGGCCGCGCCGGGTTTCCCGCTGACCGCGCTGTCCCAGGTCGGTACCGGCATCGTCGGGGCGGTGATCGGCCCGGCCATGGCGGGCCTGACGCTGGGCCTCGTCGGCCAGCAAGGCCTGCCGGCGCAGCTCGGCCGCAACGAGGCCTGGAACCACGCCGGCAATGTCTGCTCGGCCGCGCTGGCCGGTGCGCTTGGCTATCGCTGGGGGTTGCCGGCGGTGTTCGTGCTGATGGCGGTGATGGCGCTGGCCTCACTGGGCTGCCTGCTGCGTATCCGCCCTGGCGATATCGATCACGACGTCGCGCGCGGCCTGGACCCGCAGCGCGCCGCCGAGGTGGCGCCGCGCTCCACCTGGCGCGTGCTGACGGGTTCACGGCCGCTGTTGTTGCTGGCCCTGGCGATGATGCTGTTCCACCTGGGGAACGCCGCCATGCTGCCCCTGCTGAGCCAGTCGGTGGTGGCGCGTGGCGGGGCCGATCCGGCCCTCTACACGGCGCTGACGGTGATCGTGGCGCAGCTGGTGATGATCCCCGCCGCGCTGCTGGCAGGCCGCTTTGCGCAGCGTCGCGGCTACTGGCTGCCCATCACCATCGCGCTGCTGGTCCTGCCCGTGCGCGGCCTGGTGGCCGGCACCTGGGAGTCGCCCTGGGCGCTCTTGCCGGTACAGGTCCTCGATGGGATCGGCGCGGGCCTGCTGGGGGTGGCCTTGCCGGGCTCGGTGGCGCGCATCCTGCAGGGCAGTGGCCATATCAACATCGGCCTGGGCGCGGTCACCACCCTGCAGTCGGTCGGCGCCGCGCTCAGTCCCGCGCTGGCCGGCATGGTGGCACAGCGCCATGGCTATGGCGCAGCCTTCGCGATGCTCTCGGTCATCGCCTTGCTGGCCCTGCTGGCGTGGTGGATGCTGGCTGAACGCAGCGCCCACGATTCCCATGCCGTTTCACCGCCGGAGACGGCCAGCCACTAGGGCGGCATTCAGTCCTCGGTCGGCCGGCGCAGTTCGACGAACTGGCGCGGCGACCAGGGCCGCAGTGCCACGATCATCGCCGAGCCGGTGCGGCGCGCCAGCGGCAGCGCCAGGTCTTGCTGGTGGGCCGCCAGGAACTCGGCCGAGAGCCGGTTCATGGCGCGCTGGATGGCGGCGTTGCTCTGCTCGGAGAGGGTGCCGCTGACCATGATCATCTTTTCCCCCGGCTGGTCGAAGTGGGAATTGAAGAAATCATTACGCAACTGGTCGCGGAAGTATTGCTGGATGGGGCCACCCGGCAGCCAGGTGAAATCCGGCGACACCCGCACCCGGATGCGGTTGTTGGGCATCAGGTCGAGGATGCCCAGCTTGTCCAGCCGCGCCAGCAGGCGGATCACTTCGGCACGGCTGAGCACAAAGGTCTCCACCATCTCATCCATTGACCACTGGTGTAGGGCATGCACGGCTACCAGCAGCAGGCGGGGATCGGCCACCAGCTTCTTTTCCTGGTCCACCGTCAGGCGCGTGGGCACCGGCTGCTCGGCCGCGATCATGCGCGCCAGGTCGCTGATCTGCATGCCCAGCAGGGTGCAGATCTGGTCCAGCCGCTCCAGCGTGAAACTGCGTTCGGCGAAGACGCGCTTGATGCTGGCTTCGCTCAGGTTCAGCGATTTGGCCAGCTGGGCATAAGTGATGCCGCGCGCCTTGAGGACGTTCTTCAGTGCATTGACCAGCGATTCGGCCTGGGCCATGTTCTTCCTTCGCGTTCCTGATGGTTGGGCTGGTATTGTATTTCGATACCATTCAACACGGAAAGCGCGTTTTCCGACGAAGTGCTCAACAAGAGCGGCGCCCTTGGCTACAGTGCGTTCCGTCGTCGCAGCAACACAGCAGTACCGCCGGCGACGACCGAACAGACCAGACCAACCACCCACGTTTTCGAGGAGCCATCATGAAGAACCCCCTGCTGCGTCACCTGACCCTGTCCTGCACCCTGGTCGCTGCCCTGCTGGCCGCACCGGTCCACGCCCAATCCACCGCCAGTGAAGCGTCCGCCGTCTCGGTGGCGATCTCGGTGATGGTGCCGGCCGCCTTCATCTCGGAGTCCGGCCACTATGTGGTCAAGGGCGTGGAAGCCTCGGGCCGCGGCACCGTCTACGTGCTGGAAAACCTCAGCGACGGCGTGCGCGGCTCCATCACCGTGGCCGGCAATGTCAGCGGCGCGGCCTCGGTGGGCGTGGGTGAGTCGGTGAGCTTCGTGACGACCGCCTCGGGTACGCTGCTGGTGGCGTCGGGCAAGGTACTGGCGATCATCCCGAATGCCCTGGGCCGCGCCCTGCTCAAGAGCGACAAGCTGTCCTGAGGAGCCACAGCATGCGCATCGATCTCTCTTCCTGCAGGCGCCTGGCACTGAGCCTGCTGCTGGCAGCCACGTTGCCCCTGTCGGCCCATGCGGGCCAGTCCTGCGAACAGCAGGTGCCGCAGCTGGAGGCGGTACGCCAGCAACTGGACATGGCGGTCAAGACCGTGGCGCGCCTCAACGCCAGTGGCGCCGACGTGGTCATCATCGGCCGCATCGGCCAGGACCTGAGCAAGTACCACCAGCGCTATTCGCACCTGGGGATTGCCTATCGCGATGGCGAGCAGTGGTTCGTGGTCCACAAGCTCAACGAATGCGGCACCGCCGTGAGCAATATCTACGAACAGGGCATGGGCCAGTTCTTCATGGACAGCCCCTATCGTCTGGAAGCCTATGTCGCCGTGCCCCAGCCGGAGGTGCAGCAGAAGCTGCGCCTGGCCATCAGCCGGGGGCAGGCCACCCGCATGTATGAGCCGCGCTACAGCATGCTGGCCTATCCCTGGTCCACGCAGTACCAGCAGTCCAACCAGTGGGTGACCGAGACGCTGGCCCATGCCATGGAGCCGCAGATCGCCAGTCGTGAACAGGCCCAGGCCTGGCTCAAGCTCAAGGACTATGCGCCCGATACCCTGAACCTGGGACCGCTGACGCGCCTGGGTGGTCGCATGTTCAAGGCCAACATCGCTTTCGACGACCATCCCACGGCATTGCGCTTCAGCGATAGAATCGTGACCACCACGGCCGACTCGGTGTTGTCCTTCCTGCAGAAGACGGGCATCGAGGCCAGCCACTTCGTCATCCAATAGGCACAATCCTGCATTGCACCCCATGCGCCCGGTCTTCCACTTCGCTGCCTTCCTGATGTGTCTGCCACTGGCTGGCCCGGCTGCCCTGGCGGCCGGTGATGTCATTGCCGGCCGCGCCGCCTTCGCCAAGTGCGCCAGCTGCCATCAGGTCGGGCCGTCGGCGCGTGGCGGCTTCGGGCCACAGCTGAGCAACGTGATCGGGCGCAAGGCCGGTTCCACCGGTGACTTCAAGTATTCGCCGGCCATGGCCGCTGCCAACTTCGTCTGGACCGAGGACAAGCTGCGCGCCTTCCTCAAGGCCCCCAGCGATGTGGTGCCGGGCAACAAGATGCGCTTCTGGGGCATCGGCAGCGATCGCCAGATCGACGATATCCTGGCCTACCTGCGCAGCGTCGGGTCGCAGTAAGGGGCAGTCCTAGCCCTGCGGCGGCAATCCCATGCGCCGCCGCGCCAGGTGGATGGAGCCGTTGCGTACCGCCCAGCGCAGCGGCTGTGCCGCCACCAGTACCGACTTGCGCAACAGTTCGCTGCGCAACGGCGAGCGCGGGGTGACGCCCAGCATCTGCTGCGCCCAGTGCGGCAGCAGGTCTACCCCGGCGCGCATCATCAGGCGCGTCCAGGGCTGCGCCAGCGCATGGGGCGCGGGCGCATCGAGGACCATCTGCAGGGTCTGGCGGGTACGGTCGTCGCAGACCAGTTGCGGCCGCATCGATTCGATATAGGCTTCCACCGCCGCACGTGAACGCGGCACATCGCGCGCGCCCAGCGCTTCGGCGACCAGGGCGATCTCATCGAAATAGCGATCCTGGCGCTCGCCGGCAAAGCCGGGGTTGCGGTAGCGCAGGTAACCGCGCAGGAAGCACGACACCTCGGCCGCATGCACCCAGGTCAGCAGGTCCGGGTCGCTGGCCGCGTAGCTGCGGCCATCGGGCGCCACGCCGGTCACGCCCAGGTGGATCCTGCGCACCCGTTCGATCAGGCGCTCGGCATCGGCACGGCTGCCGAAGGTGGTGCCGGCGATGAACTGGGCGGTGCGGCGTAGCCGGCCCAGCATGTCGGCCTGGAAGTTGGAGTGGTCCCACACCCCGGCCAGCGGCAGCGGATGCAGCATCTGCAACAACAGCGCCGCCACGCCGCCGGTGAGCATGGCGGTGAAGTCGCTGTGGACCTGCCAGGCCGCCGAGTCCGGACCGAACAGGCCCGGGTCGCCGGGCGGCTGCAGGAAGTCGGCGCTGCCGGGCGGGCGGCTGATGGCCAGGACGCTGGCTTCGATGCGATGACGCAGGAATTCCATGGAGGCGGCAAGGGAGAAGAGAGAAGTGCAGTGTGCCATAGCAGGGCCATGCTTGCCGGCTGTTTAACCGGGTTGTTTTTTCCTGTTGTGCTTCTATCCGGCGAGAAAAATTCGCTGACATTTCTGTCAGAAAAAATTTACCCGGAGTGCCTCAGCGCGAGCGCGCGCAGGCCGCTACAATAGCCCTCGCCAGGCGGCCCGCTACACTCAGAAGAACGGCCCCGGCAAGTACCATCGTCATCAGGGAGCACGGCCGGCGCCCGGGGAAACGCGCCAGGCCGTGGTCGATAGAACAATGCAAAGCGGAACAGGGTGAGCGGGCGTCGCGGGACGCCGGCCACAAGCGGGGGCGCAGGCGCCCTCGCCGTGCTGTTGCGCCTCACCGGGATCGCAGTTCATGAACATGGTCGCGCTGGCGTTGCGCCGCCCGTACACCTTCATCGTGATGGCCTTGCTCATCGTGCTGGCTACGCCATTGACGTTGAAGAACATGGCCACCGATATCTTCCCCGAGATCAATATCCCGGTGGTCTCCATCATCTGGAACTACAACGGCCTGTCGGCCCAGGAAATGGGCTTGCGTATCGCCGCCCAGAACGAGCGGGGCCTCACCACCGTGGTCAGCGACATCGAGCACATCGAGTCGCAATCGCTGGCGGGGGTGTCGGTGATCAAGGTGTTCTTCCAGCCCAAGGCCAACATCCAGCAGGCGATCTCGCAGGTGGTGGCGTCGGTGCAGTCGCAGATCCGCCAGCTGCCGCCGGGCATCACGCCACCGCTGGTGATCAAGTATTCGGCCTCCAGCATCCCGGTGATGCAGCTGGCGCTGTCCTCGCCCACGCTGCCCGAGCAGGCCGTCTTCGACGCCGCCGTGCAGACGCTGCGCCCGCAGCTCATCACCATCCCCGGCGTAGCCGTCCCCTTCCCCTATGGTGGCAAGTCCCGCCTGATCTCGGTGGACCTGGATACCCCGGCCATGCAGGCGCGCGGTCTCTCGCCCATCGACGTGGTCAATGCCATCAACACCCAGAACCTGATCCTGCCGTCGGGGACCGCCAAGTTCGGCGGCACCGAGTATTCGGTCAAGATCAATGGCTCGCCCGAGGCGGTGGCGGGCCTCAATGAACTGCCGGTGCGTACCGCCAACGGCGCCACCATCTACCTCAAGGACGTGGCCAACGTGCGCGACGGCTTCTCGCCCCAGACCAACGTGGTGCGCCAGGATGGCGCGCGTGGCGTGCTGCTGTCCATCCTCAAGAACGGCGGCGCGTCCACCCTGGACATCGTCGACAACCTGCGCAAGCTCTTGCCCACGGCCGCCCAGACCCTGCCCGAAGACATCAAGATCACGCCCCTGTTCGACCAGTCGCTATTCGTGAAGGCCGCCGTCACCGGCGTCATCAGCGAGGCCCTGATCGCCGCCGGCCTGACCGCCGCCATGGTGCTGCTGTTCCTGGGCAACTGGCGCAGCACGCTCATCATCGGCCTGACCATTCCGCTGTCCATCATGGCGGCCATCCTGGTACTGGCCGCACTGGGCGAGACCTTGAACCTCATGACCCTGGGCGGCCTGGCGCTATCGGTGGGTATCCTGGTGGACCAGGCCATCGTCACCATCGAGAACATCGAGCGCCACCTGCACCTGGGAAAGCCGCTGCACGACGCCATCATCGTCGGTGCCGGCGAGATCGGCGTGCCGGCCTTCGTGGCCACGCTATGCATCTGCATCGTGTTCGTGCCGATGTTCTTCCTCTCGGGGGTGGCGCGCTTCCTGTTCGTGCCGCTGGCCGAGGCGGTGGTGTTTGCCATGGTGGCGTCCTACATCCTCTCGCGCACGCTGGTGCCCACGCTGGTGATGCTGCTCATGGGTAGCCATGGCCAGGTCGACAGCGCCAAGCAAAGCCTGCTGCAGCGTCTCTACCGCGCCTTCGACAACCGCTTCGAGCGGGTGCGGCGCGGCTACACGCTGGTGCTGTCTTCGCTGCTGGCACATCGGCGTCGCTTTGCGCTGGGTTTTTTGGCGTTCTGCCTGTTGTCCTGCCTGCTCTATCCCATGCTCGGGCGTGACTTCTTCCCCAATGTCGATGGTGGCCAGATCCGCCTGCACATGCGCATGCCCACCGGCACCCGCATCGAGGAAACTGCGCGCGCCGCCGACGAGGTCGAGCGCACCATCCGCAGCCTCATCCCCGAGCGTGAACTGGAGACCATCCTCGACAACCTCGGCGTGCCCAACTCCGGCATCAACCTGTCCTACAGCAATGCCGGCACCATCGGCACCCTGGACGGCGAATTGCTGATGGCGCTGAAGGAAGGCCACCGACCCACCGAGCAACTGGTATCCATGCTGCGCGCGGAACTGCCGCGTCGCTTCCCCGGCATCGAGTTCTTCTTCCAGCCGGCCGACATCGTCACCCAGATCCTCAACTTCGGCTTGCCGGCCGCCATCGACGTGCAATTCACCGGCCCCAACATGGCAGCCAATGCCGCCCTGGCCGCCGAGCTGACCAAGCAGATCCGCCAGATTCCCGGCGCCGTCGACGCCCACGTCCACCAGCGCCTGGATGGCCCCTCGCTGGACCTGCGCATGGACCGCACGCGCTTGCAGCAGTTCGGCCTGTCGGCCTCCAACGTCGGCCAGAACCTCCTGATCGCGCTGTCGGGCAGCTCGCAGACGCAACCGGCGTTCTGGTTGAATCCCAATAACGGCGTGGTCTACAGCATCGCGGTGCAGTCGCCGCAGTACCAGGTCGATTCGCTGGATTCCCTGCTCAATATTCCGGTGGGTGCCGGCGCCAATGCCACCACGCCGCCGCAGCTGCTGGGCAACCTGGTCGATGTGCGCGCCGGACGCCAGATGGCGGTGGCTTCGCGCTACAACATCTCGCCGGCCATCGACGTGTTCGTCAGCGTCCAGGGCACCGACCTGGCCAGCGTAGCCGGCAAGGTCTCGGCGCTGGTGGAGCAGCTCAAGCCCAAGCTGCCACGCGGCAGCCAGGTGGTCATCCGTGGCCAGGTCGAGACCATGCAGTCGTCCTTCATCGGCCTGGGCGTGGGCCTGGCCATGGCCATCGTGCTGGTGTACCTGCTGGTGGTGGTCAACTTCCAGTCGTGGATCGATGCCGCCATCATCATCGCGGCCCTGCCGGCGGCGCTGGCGGGCATCGCCTGGATGCTCTTCATCACCGGGACCACGCTGTCGGTGCCGGCCCTGACCGGAGCCATCATGACCATGGGCGTGGCCACGGCCAACAGTATCCTCATCGTCGCCTTCGCGCGCCAGCGCAAGGAGGAGGGCGCCACCCCGCTGGCCGCCGCGCTGGAAGCAGGATCGACCCGTATCCGGCCGGTCCTGATGACGGCGCTGGCCATGATCATCGGCATGATCCCCATGGCGCTGGGCCTGGGCGAGGGTGCCGAGCAGAACGCGCCGCTGGGGCGCGCCGTGATCGGGGGCCTGCTGCTGGCCACCGTATCGACCTTGTTCTTCGTGCCGGTGGTGTTTGCCGGTGTGCATCAGAGACTGGCCCGGCGGGCGGACCAGCGCGGCAATGCCGCGCATCCTGCCGCCGGCGGACCAGCGCATCAGGAGTCCTGAACCATGTCGCATGATCGTCATTCCGAACTTGGCATCCATTCCGTCGAGGATGCCGAACCCCTCCAGCGCCAGCAGATGATGAAGCGCGCCCGCCTGGTGACGCTGGTGGTCCTGGTGGTGCTGGCCGCCGGTGCGGCGCGTACCATCGTCAGCCGCGTGGCCAATGCCCGTGAACTGGAAGCCGGTACCGCCGAGCGCGCCAAGGTCTTCGTGCGCGTGACCGAGGCACGCAGCAGTGCCGACGGCCAGACGCTGGCCTTGCCGGGGACCTTGCAGGGCTTCGTGCAGTCGCCCATCTCGGCGCGTTCTGGCGGCTATCTCAAGCGCTGGTACAAGGACATCGGCGCCGAGGTGAAGAAGGGCGATCTGCTGGCCGAACTGGATACCCCGGAAATCGACCAGCAACTCTCCCAGGCCCTGGCCGCACGCCAGCAGGCTGCTTCCAGCATGGACCTGGCCAAGAGCTCGATGGCGCGCTGGGAAGCCCTGCGCAAGAAGGATGCAGTGTCCCAGCAGGAGCTCGATGAACGCCGCAGCGCCTACGCCCAGGCCAACTCCAACCTGGCGGCGGCGGACGCCAACGTCGAGCGCCTGCGCCAGGTGGAAGGCTTCAAGCGTATCGTGGCGCCCTTCCCGGGCATCATCACGCGCCGCAACGTGGACGTGGGCGACCTGATCGATCCGGGTGCGGGCCGGGCCCTGTTCCTGCTCTCGCAGACCGATCCGCTGCGGGTCTATGTGAATGTGCCGCAGTCCTATGCCAACCTGGTCAAGCCCGGCCAGCAGGTAGTGGTGACCCAGGCCGAGTTGCGTGGCCGCAAGTTCGACGGCAAGGTGGCGCGCACCGCCGGCGCCATCGATCCGGCGACCCGTTCCATGCAGATCGAGGTGAGCCTGCCCAACGCCGACAATGCGCTGCTGCCGGGGGCCTTCGTGCAGGTGGCGCTGCCGCTGAAACCCAGTGGTGCGCTGCTGGTGGCGGCCGATACGCTGATGTTCCGTCGCGATGGTTCGCTGGTGGCGGCGATCGATGCACAGAACAAGGTACGTTTGAAGCCGGTCAAGCTGGGGCGCAACTTCGGGCTGACAGTGGAAGTGCTGGAGGGCTTGAAGGGCGATGAAAAGCTGATCCTCAATCCTTCCGACTCGCTGGCCGAAGGCGACCAGGTCGAGCCCACCCAGGACAAGCAGGACGCCGCCAAGAAGAAGGCCGCATCATGAGGCGGCTGCCGCGCCTGAGGGCAACGGCCTGCATGAGGGCGACGGCGGTGGCTGCCGCGCTGACCCTGGCCGCTTGCGCCAGCGGTCCGGATTACCACAAGCCGGCACTGGACCTGCCGGCGGCCTGGACCCCCGAGGCGCCCTGGCGCAGCATGCAGCCGCAGGATGCGACGGTGCGCGGCCCCTGGTGGGAGCGCTTCGGCGACGCCCAGCTCAATGCGCTGCAGCAACAGGCGCTGGCCGGCAACCAGACGCTGGCCATTGCCACCGCCCGGCTGGCCCAGGCGCGTGCCCAACTGAATGTGGCGGGGGCGGCACAGGCGCCACAGGTGGGCCTGTCCACGCGTGCCGCGCGGGGCCGCATCTCGGCCAACCGTCCGCTGACCAATTACAACTCACCCAACTACGCCACGGTGCAGAACGATTTTGCACTGGGCCTGAACGTGAGCTACGAGATGGATTTCTTCGGGCGCGTGCAGCGTTCGGTGGAAGCCGCCGGCGCTTCGGCCCAGCAATCGGCGGCCGACCTGGAAAACACCCGTCTCCTGCTGACTGCAGAGCTGGCCAGCAACTACTTCAACCTGCGCGAGCTGGATGTCGAGCTTGACGTGGTGCAACGTGCCATCGCCTTCCAGCGCAAGGCGCTGGAGCTGGCCACCTCACGCCACGACCTGGGCGCCACCTCCGGCCTGGATGTGGCCCAGCAGCAAGCCTTGCTGGGTGCCGTCGGATGTGCTGGAGCGTCGACCCGACATTGCCTCGGCCGAGCGCGCCATGGCGGCGGCCAATGCACAGATCGGCGTGGCCAGCGCGGCCTACTATCCCAGCTTCATGCTGCAACCCTCGTATGGCGTGGACAGCCGCAACTGGGCTTCGCTCTTCAATGCGCCCAGCGTGCTGTGGTCGCTGGGCGTCTCGGCCACGCAGAGCCTGTTCGACGGTGGCCGCCTGCGTGCCGGGGTGGATTTCAGCAAGGCCGGCTATGAGGCGGCGCTGGCCAGCTACCGGCGCACGGTGCTCACTGCCATGCAGGAAGTGGAAGATGGCATCACCGGCATCGCCGCCCTGGATCGTGCCTACAGCCAGGCACAATCGGCCATCGGCAGCGCCCGCAAGGTGCTCGATATCGCCAATAGCCGCTACGAAGGTGGCGCGACCCCCTACCTGGATGTGATCACCGCGCAACAGAGTCTGCTCAGCAGTGAGCGCCAGGCGGCGCAATTGATGGGGCAGCGCCTGCTCAGTTCGGTATTTCTGATCAAGGCACTGGGTGGCGACTGGCAAGATCGTCTGCAGAGCGAGGAACAGGCCGCTACGCCAATTGTTGGGAAAGTAACTTTATCATCCCAAGAGAACTAACTGATCAGATGGTAAGACCAGTTTTGCCTCGTTTCTGACAAGCTCGTCAGGCGCAGCCCCCCGGCGCGGCAATTGCCCCGTAAAGCCCCACATAATCAACGATTTGGAGCTGACATCTCCTGCCTAGAATCAGCTGTGGTCAGATTTCACAGTGATAAGAAAACGAGAGGCCTCGACCGACATGGCGACCAACTGGTTGCCCAGCATCAAGGCGGCTCAAGCCCTGCAGGCATCGCTGCCGCGTATGCGTATTTCCGAGCTGCAAATGATCACTGCGGTCACGCCGGCCGAACGCGAGGATGCCCTCAAGGCCATCAAGACGCGCCTGGAGATCCTGGCCAAGCAGCGCGCGACCTATGAAGCGCAGATCTCGGAGGCCGAGGAGAAGGGCGTCTACGAAAAATTTGCCAAGAGTTTTGCGGCCTACCTGGAGATCGACAAGAAGCTGGCCCAGATCTCCGGCGACGGCCAGATGGAAGAGGCCCGCACGCTCTTCAAGGGCGATTCCAACAAGACCTTCCGCAGCATGATCGAGAGCATGGATGAGATCATCAAGGTCAACGATGCCGGCAGCGCACGCTCGGACAGGGCCGCCGACGAGGTCTTCCAGTCCGCCATCCGCTGGATCGCGGTCTTGCTGGCGCTGATCGTGGTGATCGCCTTCGGCCTGGCCATCATGGTGGCACGCGCGGTGGCCCGTCCGCTCAATGAAGCCGTGGCGGTGGCCGAGCGCGTGGCGCAGGGCGACCTGACGGTGCAGATCCGCGCCACCAGCAACGATGAGACCGGCATGCTGATGCACTCCCTGCGCGCCATGAACGACAGCCTGCAGAAGATCGTCGCCGAGGTGCGTACCGGCACCGACACCATCAGTACCGCCTCGCAGGAGATCGCCACCGGCAACCTGGACCTGTCCTCGCGCACCGAGGAACAGGCCGGTTCGCTCGAAGAGACCGCCTCGGCCATGGAAGAGCTGACCTCCACCGTCAAGCAGAACGCCGACAATGCGCGCCAGGCCAACCAGCTGGCGGCCTCGGCGTCCGACATCGCCAGCCAGGGCGGCGAAGTGGTCAGCCAGGTGGTGCAGACCATGGAAGGCATCACCGAGAGTTCCAATCGCATCGCCGACATCATCACGGTCATCGATGGCATTGCGTTCCAGACCAATATCCTGGCCCTGAATGCAGCCGTGGAAGCGGCCCGTGCCGGTGAGCAGGGGCGTGGCTTTGCGGTGGTGGCGTCCGAAGTGCGCTCGCTGGCCCAGCGCTCGGCGGCGGCGGCCAAGGAGATCAAGCAGTTGATCGATGACTCGGTGGAGAAGGTCGGCGCCGGCAGCCAGCTGGTCGAGCGCGCCGGCTCCACCATGAGCGAGGTGGTGGCCAGCGTGCGCCGCGTCACCGACGTGGTGGCCGAGATCAGCGCGGCCAGCCACGAACAGAGTACCGGCATCGAGGAAATCAACCGCGCCATCACGCAGATGGATGAAGTGACGCAGCAGAACGCGGCCCTGGTGGAAGAGGCTGCCGCTGCTGCACAGTCCCTGCAGGATCAGGCGGCGCGCCTGTCGGAGGTGGTCAGCGTGTTCAAGATCCAGCGCTGAGACAGCCTGCCGAGCGATTCTCAGTCCGAACGGTCTGTGGATGCCAAGCGGCGCTATTGCAACGGCAATTCGAAGCAGTAACCCACGCCATAGACCGCCTGGATGGCGTTATGGCCGGGGAAGTAGGGTTCCAGCTTGCGTCGCAGGTTCTTGATGTGGGTGTCGATGGCACGGTCGGTGACGGAGCGGTCGTCGTCGTGCAGGTGGTTCAGCAACTGCTCGCGCGAGAATACCTGGCCCGGGGCATCGGCGAAGGTCTTGAGCAGGCGCAGCTCCAGCGGCGTCAGGTTGAGCGCTTCGCCGCGCACGCTGGCCTGGTGGCGCAGTTCGTCGATCTGCAGCGGGGAGCTCGACGCATCGGGCGCCTCGACCTGTCCACCCAGGCGTTGCAGATGCTTGTTCCGGCGCAGCATGGCCTTGACCCGCGCGACGATTTCCCGGGGCGAGAAGGGGGCCTTGCTGATGTAGTCGTCGGCGCCCAGCTCCAGGCCGCGCAGGCGGTCTTCCTCTTCGGCGCGGGCCGTCAGCATCAGTACCGGTACATCGGAGAAGGTGCGCAACTGGCGGCAGATCTCCCAGCCATCCATCCCGGGCAGCATGATATCGAGCAGTATCAGGTCGGGTCGGCGTTCCCGCACGGCGTCCAGTGCCTGGTCGCCGCGTGCGACGTGGCGTGCGCCATAGCCGGCGGCGGCCAGGTACTTCTGCAACAGATCGGCCAGCTTGGGTTCATCCTCGACGATGAGGATCTCGGCGCTGGCCGGTGCCTGGAACTGGAAGTCGTCGCTCATGCCTGCTCCGGTGCGGTGGCGAAGCCGGCCGGCAATTCCACCGTCACGCGCAAGCCGCCCAGCGGCGAGGCGGTCGCAGCAATCTTGCCCTGGTGCGCCTCGACGATGCGGCGGCAGATCGCCAGCCCCAGGCCGGCGCCGCCACTGGCGCGGTTGCGCGAAGCCTCGACCCGGAAGAAGCGCTCGAACAGGCGCGCCATCACCTCGCCCGGCACCCCCGGTTCACTGTCATCGACATACAAGCGCCAGCATTGCTGCTCCAGCCGGCAATGCAATTCCAGCCGGCCACCGGCATCGGTATAGCGCAAGCTGTTCTCGAAGAGATTGTTGAAGAGCTGCTGCAGGCGCGCGCCGTCGGCATGCACCGGCATGGTCGGCGGCAGGTCGGCTACCAGTGTCATGCCACGCAGGGCAAGGCGGTCTGCATAGACCTGCACCGAATCGCGCAGCAGTGGCGCCAGGTCGATGTCGGCCTTGCGGTAGGTGAGTGCGCCGGCATCGGCCAGCGACAGGTCGTAGAGATCGCCGACCAGCTTGTTGAGATGTTCGACCTCGCTCTTCAGAGACCGCAGGGTCTGGGCATCGGGCTGCATGACGCCATCTTCCAGCGCCTCCAGCTGGCCGTTGAGGATGCCCAGCGGTGTGCGCAATTCATGGGAGACATCGGCCATGAATTCGCGCCGCAGTTTTTCATTGCGTTCCAGCGTCATGGCCAGCTGGTTGAAGTCGTGCGCCAGGCGGCCGACTTCGTCGCCGGACTCGACCTCGACGCGGGTGGCGTAATCCCCCCCGGCCAGGCGGTGCGTGGCGCGCGCCACGCGGGTGAGCGGACGGGTGAGTACGCCCGAGATGCGTACCACCATGAAGGCCGCCAGCATCACGGCCACCACCGCAATGACGATCTGGGCGCCGAACTGGCGTTGCTGGAAACGCAGGTCAATCGAACCGATGACGGTCTCGAAGGGCGTCTGCGCGACCCAGCCGATGATGGTGTCATCCTGCAGCAGCGGACGCAGGCGGGCGTCAGGGCCGACATCGGGATAGCCGATGACCAGCTTGCGTTTGGCGTCCAGTAGCGAAAAGCGCAATGCCGCACCGGTCAGGTCGGAGGCGGTCATGGGTGGCCCCTGGGTGGTGGTCACGCCATTGTGCTCGACGATGGCCGGCTTCATCAGCTCGAACCAGGTGCGCGGCTGGCCACGGATGAAATCCCAGCTGCCATGGTCGCGATAGGCCTGCTCCAGGCGCGGCACCATGTCTTCCATGCGCTGTTGCGCCTGCTCGTTGAGATAGCCGAGGAAGTCGCGGTTGAACAGGTAATGGCTGGCGCCATTGATGGCCAGGATCAATGCCACGATCAGCGCCAGCATCGCGTAGAACAGCTTGAGGCGAATGTTGGCGCGATAGAAGAAGCGGTCGGACAGATCCGCGATCGAATGGGCAATGGACTTGGACACGACGGGCAGCATGGGCAGAAGGAACCAGCCGTGAGCTTAGCAAGATAAACGGGGCAGGTGGGTGGCTTCGTGCGGCGATGTTGCATTGTGGGCATTGCTCATTTTTCCCTCACATTTGTTGTCCAGAATCGCAAGTCCGCTAGCTCATTGCGCCCGGACCCTGGCCACACCTGGCTTGCGGGGCGGGCAGAAAGCCTCACAAGATGCCCAACCAGACCATCGATTTGCGCTCCACCTCCCGTAGCATGTTCCGCCAGGCCCCGGCGCGTTTGGCCCTGGCCCTGATGCTGGCCACCGCCCTGGCGGCCTGCTCCAAGTCCGGCAACCAGCCCCCCGGCCAGACCCAGGCCGAAGTCGGCTACGTGGTGGTCAAGGCCCAGCGCCAGGCTGTCACCACCGAACTGCCCGGTCGTACCAACGCCTACCTGTCGGCCGATATCCGTCCGCAGGTGGCGGGCATCATCCAGAAACGCCTGTTCAAGGAGGGTGCCAACGTCAAGGCTGGCCAGCCGCTGTACCAGATCGACCCGGCCAGCTACCAGGCCGCCTATGACAGCGCCCGTGCCTCGCTGCTGAAAGCCGAGGCCACGCTGGCCTCCTCGAAGCTGAAGGCCCAGCGCTATGCCGAGCTGGACAAGATCGACGCCGTCGCCAAGCAGGACAACGACGATGCCCAGAGCACCCTGCGCCAGAACCAGGCCGACGTGGCCGTGCAACAGGCGGCCGTGCAGACCGCTGCCATCAACCTGCAGTACACCAGGATCCTCTCGCCCATCACCGGCCGCATCGAGAAATCCACCGTCACGCCCGGTGCGCTGGTGACTGCCAGCCAGACCACGGCGCTGACCACGGTGCAGCAGATCGATCCCATCTACGTGGACGTGACCCAGTCCACCGTGGATCTGTTGCGCCTACGTCGCGAACTGGCCAGCGGCCAGATCCGCAAGAGTGGCGAGAACGCCGCCCAGGTGAAGATCGTGCTGGAAGACGGCTCCACCTACGAGCGCAGCGGCAAGCTGGAATTCTCGGGCCTGTCGGTCGATACCGGCACCGGCATGATCACCCTGCGCGCGGTCGTGCCCAATCCGGAGGGCGTGCTGTTGCCGGGCGCCTATGTGCGCGCCGTGCTGGAAGAGGGCGTGGACGAGCAGGCCCTGCTGGTGCCGCAGAAGGCCGTCAGCCGCGACCAGACCGGCGCGGCCACGGCCCTGGTGGTGGGTGCCGATGGCAAGGTGGAACAACGCCTGGTGACCGTGGCCCGCGCCGTGGGCAACAACTGGTGGATCAGCAAGGGCCTGAAGGAGGGGGACAAGCTCATCGTCGACGGCCTGCAGAAGGTGCGCACCGGCGACACCCCGCGCGCCATCGACATGACCGAGTCGCTGAAGAAGGACCTGGCCCGCGAAGCCGCCTCGGCTGCGGCCGATCCATCGCTGGGTGGTGATGCCGCTAACGCTGGCAATAGCACCAACACCAACGCTGCCGCCACTGGCGCCCAGTCCAAGTAAGCGAGGCGCACATGGCACGTTTCTTTATCGACCGGCCCATCTTCGCATGGGTCATGGCCATCATCATCATGCTCGGGGGCATGATGGCGATCCGATCTCTGTCGCTGGAGCAGTACCCCGACATCGCCCCACCCACGGTCAACATCAAGGCCACCTATACCGGTGCCTCGGCCAAGACGCTGGAAGATTCGGTGACCCAGGTCATCGAGCAGCAGATGAAGGGCCTGGACAACCTGCAATACATGTCGGCCAGCTCCAGCTCGGCGGGCAGCGCCACGGTGGCCCTGACCTTCACCGCCGGCACCAATGCCGACGTCGCGCAGATGCAGGTGCAGAACAAGTTGCAACAGGTCACGGCACGCCTGCCGCAGGCGGTACAGAACAATGGCGTGACGGTGACCAAGGCCTCCACCGACATCCTGATGGTGCTGTCGCTGACCTCGGATGATCCGCGCATCACCAGCATCGACATCGGCGACTTCATCAGCAGCACGCTGACCGACCAGATCAGCCGCGTCGAAGGTGTGGGCGACGTCACCGCCTTCGGTACCAACTACGCCATGCGCGTGTGGATCGATCCGGCCAAGCTGCAGAAGTATGCGCTGATGCCTTCCGACATCACCAGCGCGCTGGAGGCGCAGAACACCGAAGTGTCGGCCGGCGAGATCGGCGCGCTGCCGGCCATTCCCGGCCAGCAGATCAACGCCACCATCACCGCGCGCAGCAAGCTGACCACGCCGGAGGAGTTCCGCAACATCATCGTCAAGTCGTCCTCCGATGGTTCGGTGGTGAAGCTCTCCGACGTGGCCCGGGTGGAACTGGGTGGCGAGAGCTACCAGGTCGCGTCCCAGCAGAACGGCAAGCCCTCCTCGGCGTTGGCCATCCAGCTGGCTACCGGCGCCAATGCGCTCTCCACCGCCGATGCGGTCAAGAAGAAACTGGCCGAGCTGGAACCCTACTTCCCGGCCTCCATGAAGTTGAAGACCAATGTCGCCTATGACACCACGCCCTTCGTACGGGTGTCGCTGGAAGAAGTGGTCAAGACCCTGATCGAAGCCATCGTGCTGGTGGTGCTGATCATGTACCTGTTCCTGCAGAACATCCGTGCCACCTTCATCCCGGCCATCACCGTGCCGGTGGTGTTGCTGGGGACCTTCGGCATCCTGGCCATGTTCGGCTACTCCATCAATACGCTCACCATGTTCGGCATGGTGCTGGCCATCGGCCTCTTGGTGGACGATGCCATCGTGGTGGTGGAAAACGTCGAGCGTCTCATGAGCGAAGAGAAGCTCAGTGCCAGGGAAGCCACGCGCAAGTCCATGCAGGAAATCACCGGCGCGCTGGTGGGGATCGCCATGGTGCTCTCGGCGGTGTTCATCCCCATGGCTTTCTTCGGTGGTTCCACCGGTGTGATCTATCGCCAGTTCTCCATCACCATCGTCTCGGCCATGGCGCTGTCCGTGATGGTGGCGCTGACCCTGACCCCGGCGCTGTGCGCCACCCTGCTCAAGCCGCATGCTGCCGGCCATGTGCAGCAGGGCCGCTTCTTCAGCTGGTTCAATCGCACGTTCGACCGTAGCGCCACGCGCTACCAGAGCGGCGTGGGCGGCCTGCTCAAGCGCGGCAAGCGTGGCCTCTTGATGTATGCCCTGATCGCCGTGGCCATGGCGGTGTTGTTCATGCGCCTGCCGACCTCCTTCCTGCCGGAAGAAGACCAGGGCGTGTTGATGGCCCAGATCCAGCTGCCCACGGGCGCCACCGCCGAGCAGACCGCGACCGTGGTCAAGACGGTGCAGGAATACTTCATGAACAAGCCCGAATCGGTGGACTCGGTGCTGGCCATCGTCGGTGCCGGTGTGGGTGGCAACAGCCAGAACGGCGCGCGTGCCTTCATCCGCCTCAAGGAATGGGACCAGCGCAGCGGCGCCGGCCAGTCGGCCTCCGAGCTGGTGCGTCGTGCCAATGCGGACCTCTCCAAGATCCGGGGGGCGCGGGTGTTCCTGATGAACCCGCCGGCCGTGCGTGGCCTGGGCCAGAGCTCGGGCTTCGACCTGGAATTGAAGGATGTGGGCGGCGTCGGTCACGATGCACTGTTGAAGGCGCGTGACCAGTTCCTGCAACTGGCGCGCCAGAACCCGGCGCTGGCCAACGTGCGCACTACCGGCCTGGACGACACGCCGCAGCTGCGCGTGGCCATCGATGATCGCAAGGCCGATGCCCTGTCGGTCTCGACCTCGGACATCAACGCCACGCTGGCTACCGCCATGGGTGGTACCTATGTCAACGACTTCCTCAGCAATGGTCGCGTCAAGAAGGTCTATGTGCAGGGCGACAGCGGCTTCCGCATGCAGGCCGACGACCTCAACCGCTGGTACGTGCGCAATTCGGCCAGCCAGATGGTGCCGTTCTCGGCCTTCATGAGCAGCAAGTGGACCTACGGCCCCTCGCTGCTGGAACGCTACAACGGCGTGTCCTCCTTCGAGATCGTCGGCGAGCCGGCCGCGGGCGTGAGCTCGGGCACGGCCATGGCCGAGGTCCAGAAGCTGGTGGCGCAACTGCCGGCCGGGGTCGGCTTCGAGTGGACCGGCTCGTCCTACCAGGAAAGGCTCTCGGGCAACCAGGCGCCGATGCTGTATGCGATTTCCATCCTGTTCGTCTTCTTGTGCCTGGCCGCGCTCTATGAGAGCTGGTCGGTACCCTTCGCGGTGATCCTGGCGGTGCCGCTGGGCATCATCGGCACCGTGTTGCTGACGGGGGTCTTCGGCATGTCCAACGACGTGTACTTCCAGGTGGGCTTGTTGACCACGGTGGGGCTGTCGGCCAAGAACGCGATCCTGATCGTGGAATTCGCCAAGCAGCTGCACGAGTCCGGCAAGAGCCTGTGGGATGCCACGCTGGAGGCGGTGCAACTGCGCCTGCGGCCGATCCTGATGACCTCGCTGGCCTTCATGTTCGGCGTGCTGCCGCTGGCGGTGGCCACCGGTGCCGGTTCGGCCAGCCGTCGCGCCATCGGCACGGGCGTGCTGGGCGGCATGCTGTCGGCGACCCTGCTGGGCATCTTCTTCGTGCCCCTGTTCTACTACCTGATCGGTACCTGGCTGGATCGCCGCGCCAGCAAGAAGGCGCGCCCGGCGGACGATCATGCCAACCACAAGGAGGGCGTGTGATGCCTACCCCGAACATCCGACAGCGCAGCTTCCTGCAACGCAGCGTCCTGGTGGTGGCCCTGGCCGCTGCCCTGGGTGGCTGCGCCAACCTGGCGCCCGACTATGCACAACCGGCCGCACCAGTGCCGGCCAACTGGTCGCAGCAGGTCGATGGCAAGCAGATCGTGGCCGCCCGTGGCGTCACCCCTGCCGCCACTGCCGCCAGCGAGAACACCGGCGCTGACCAGCTGGGCTGGCGCCAGTTCTTCCTCGATACGCGCTTGCAGCAGGTCATCGCCAGCGCACTGGAAAACAACCGCGACCTGCGCGTGGCCGCCCTCAATATCGAGAAGGCGCGTGCGCAATACCGTATCACCGACGCCGACCGCTATCCGGCCATCTCGGCCACCGGCAGCGGCTCGGCCAGCCGCACGCCGGCCAGCCTGTCGTCCACCGGTCGCGCCACGGTGTCGCACCAGGACAGCGTGACCCTGGGCGTGAGCGCCTACGAGCTGGATTTCTTCGGCCGCCTCAAGAACCTCTCGGATGCCGCCCTGGAAACCTACCAGTACCAGGTCGAGACCCGTCGTAGCACCCACATCAGCCTGGTGGCCGAAGTCGCCACCGCCTGGCTGACGCTGGCCTCGGACCGCGACCTGCTGCGCCTGGCCGAGGATACCTATGCCAGCCAGTCGCGCACCTATGCGCTGAGCCAACGCAGCCACGACATCGGCACCGTCTCCGGGGTGGACCTGGCCAGCCAGGAAGCCACCGTGGAATCGGCCCGTGCCGACGTGGCCCGTTATACCAGCCAGGTGGCGCAGGACATCAATGCCCTGCGCCTGCTGGTGGGTGGCGAGGTGGACGAGAAGCTGCTGCCGCAGGGCTTGCCGCAGACTGCCAGCGTGCTGCCGGCCACGCCTGCCGGGCTACCCTCGGAAGTGCTGCTGCGCCGGCCCGACGTGCTGGCGGCCGAGCATACGTTGAAGTCGGCCAACGCCGATATCGGCGCGGCGCGCGCGGCCTTCTTCCCCAGCATCACGCTCACCGCCAGTGGCGGCACGGCCAGCCCCACGCTGGGTGGCCTGTTCAATCCGGGCAGCGGTTCCTGGAGTTTCGCGCCGTCCATCAACCTGCCCATCTTCAATGCCGGCAGCCTGCGCGCCAGCCTCGATTCGGCCAAGATCACGCGTGACATCGATGTGGCCAACTACGAGAAGGCGATCCAGACCGCCTTCAGCGAAGTGGCCGATGCCTTGTCGGTCAGGGCGACGCTGGACCAGCGGCTGGACGCCCAGGCCCGCTCCACGGCCGCCAGCGAGAAGGCTTTCCGCCTCTCGGAGGCGCGCTACAAGAATGGCATCGACAGCTACCTGACCACGCTGGTGGCGCAGCGCACGCTGTACTCGGCGCAGCAGACGCTGATCTCGCTGCGGCTGACCGAGCAGAGCAATCGCATCACGCTCTACAAGGTACTGGGGGGCGGCTGGAACGAGCAGACCACCATGCCATCGGCAGCCGGTGCCCAGCAAGAGGGCAAGCCAGCGTCCTGACATCGTGGGACAGGGAGAAAAAAAGCGCCGCGACGGGTTTGCCGTCGCGGCGCTTTTTGCATGGTGATGGCGGGCGCTTCAGCGCTGGGCCAGGCGTTGCCGGGGCGGCGTGATATCGATCGCCGGCGCCCCATCGTTGGCGGCGAAGGCGTGATCGATCTGTGTCGCATCGAGCTTGAAGGCACCGACCAGCTCGCTGAGATGATCGGCCTGCTGGCTCATCGATTGCGAGGCAGCGGCGGCCTGTTCCACCAGGGCGGCGTTCTGCTGGGTGTTCTCGTCCAGGCGCGCGATGGCGTCGTTCATGGAGAGGATGCCCTGGGTCTGCGCCTGGCTGGCCTCGCTGATCTCGGCTACCACGGCGGTGACGCGCTGTACGCTGGCGACCACTTCTTCCATGGTGCCGCCGGCCTGCTGCACCAGGCGGCTGCCATCGGCCACGCTGGCCACCGAACTGTCGATGAGGGTCTTGATTTCCTTGGCGGCCGCGGCCGAGCGCTGGGCCAGCGAGCGCACCTCGGACGCCACCACGGCAAAGCCGCGTCCCTGCTCGCCGGCACGGGCGGCCTCCACGGCGGCGTTCAAGGCCAGGATATTGGTCTGGAAGGCGATGCCATCGATGACCGCGATGATGTCCACGATCTTGCGCGAGGACGCATCGATCAGGCTCATGGTGTCGACCACCTGCTGCACCACCGAGCCGCCTTCGCTGGCCACGCTGGAGGCGGAACCGGCCAGGGTGTTGGCCTGGCGGGCGTTGTCGGCGTTACGACGCACGGCCAGCGTCAGTTCTTCCATGGCGGCCACGGTCTTCTCCAGCGTCTCGGCCTGCTGTTCGGTGCGCTCGGAGAGGTTCTGGTTGCCCATGGCGATTTCCGAGGATGCCCCGGCGATGGTATGGGTGCCGTTGCGCACCTGCTGCACCAGCGCGGCCAGCTTGTCGCGCATGACGCGGATCTCGTAGAGCAGGCTGGACTGGTCGCCCGGCTGGGTCTGCACCGGCGTGGACAATTCACCGTGGGCGATGCGACCGGCGATCTCCACCGCATAGCGCGGTTCGCCGCCGAGCTGGCCCAGGAGGCTCTTGCGGATCAGCCAGGCGGTGCCGATCGAGACCGCCAGGATCACGCCGGCACACACCATGATCAGGTGCAGCGAGCTGTCGAAGAGATCGGCGGCCAGGTCGCTGGCTTGCTGGTTTTCCCGCTGTACCGACTTGAGCAGCACGTCGATGTCCTGGACGATCTGGCGGCGCAGCGGGCTGCATTCCTTGACCAGGAATTCGCCGTAGGCCTCCATCTGGCCCGCCTCGCGATATTTGCGCGGGCGCTTGAGTTCCTCGGCCATCGCCAGCAACCCGCTCCTGGCCTTGTCGAATTGGGCGTTGCCGGCGAAGACCGGCTCCAGCCGGTGCAGGGCATCGAGGTAGAGCGCCTTCTGCTCGTCCAGCAAGGCCAGTTCCTTGAGGGCATCGGCCTGGTCACGGAAGATGTAGGCGTTGCGCGCGGCCATGCCGGTCTGGTCCAGGGCCTCGCGGGCGACGTAGAGCGGCTCCAGCCGGGTGGCGGTAACCTGCTCCTGGTGCTTGACGGCGGCCGAGATGGCGTTCATGCGCATGACTGCGAAGGAGATCAGGATCAGCATCAGCACGATCACGGTGCCGAATCCGAGACGCAGTTGCGTCCCGATCTTGAGGCGGGAAAGGGTATTCATGGCGTTCGCTACTTTTCTATTGTTTTATCAGGGTCCGGCTTCGCGGCGCAGTCGGACGGGCGAAAAGGCTTTGGGAATGCCGCGGTCTTCCCCTCTCCGGACAGCGCCGGCGCAGGGTGTTTTCCTGCATGGAAAAGATTGTAAATGAGAGCGATTAACGCCACCAGATGTTTCGATATTTGATGCTATTTTCATGAAGATAATGAGAAATGGCGTCGTTTTATTGGTAGAAGATGAATTTTTGCGTGAGTATTGCGCGAGTATTTCCTACATTGCGGCAAGGGAATTTGCTGCCCTTGAATCTGATTGACAAGGACAGAGGCGGCGAGGAATAATCCCGTCCAAGTGATACGACAACGTACAAGATCGGGTTTGCCTGATCGGCGCCCCTTTTTTGAACCGTACCGTAACGTACAAGAACAACGATGAATCATCCCCAGGAGACCAGCCGCATGAGCGGAGCAGACGACCTCGGCGCGTGGCAGACGGCGCGCTTTTCCCGGCTCTTGCTGACGGGGGCCGCCGGTGGCGTGGGCAAGCAGTTGCGCGCCCGCCTGGCCGGCTTTGCCGACGTGGTGCGGGTGGCCGACCTGGCCTCGGCCATGGAGGTGGCCGGTCCGGCCGCCGCCCATGAAGAAGCGCTGGGATGCGATCTGGCCGACCGCGCTGCGGTGGATGCCATGGTGGCCGGCTGCGAGGCCATCATCCATCTGGGTGGGGTCTCGGTGGAGCGGCCCTTCGAGGAAATCCTCGAGGCCAACATCAAGGGCGTCTTCCACATCTATGAGGCGGCGCGTCGCCATGGCGTCAAGCGTGTCATCTTCGCCAGCTCGAACCACGTCACCGGTTTCTATGGCCAGGATGAGCGCATCGATGCACATGACATCAAGCGCCCGGATGGTTACTACGGCTTGTCCAAGTCCTATGGCGAAGACATGGCGCAGTTCTACTTCGACCGCTATGGCGTGGAAACGGTGAGCATCCGCATCGGTTCGATCTTCCCGGAAGCGAGCAACCGCCGCATGCTGGCCAGCTGGATGAGCATGGACGACTTCGAGCAGTTGCTGCGTCGCGCCCTGTTCATTCCGGGCGTGGGTCATACGGTGGTCTACGGCATGTCGGCCAACGCCAAGACCTGGTGGGATAACCGCTACGCCGCCCATCTGGGCTATGCGCCCAAGGACAGCTCGGAGATCTTCCGCGCCAAGGTCGAGGCGCAACCGCAGCCAGCCCCCGACGATCCGGTGGCGACCCTGCAGGGCGGTGCCTTTACCGCCGCCGGTCCCTTCGATCCCCTGGCTGGCTGAGGCCGTCTTTTCCTCAGTCTTGTTCTCAGTCTTTTCCTTTTTTGCATCACCCCGTTTTACCGAGTGGTCTCCGTGGCGGCTGCCAGTTTGGCCGCGCGGTATCAGCTAGTCGCTTGACGAATCGCTTTACCTGAATCGCAGCAAGGCCGTACCCGGACCACCGGGCCGCCCGCACGCAGCAGGATCGCGCACGCGCCGCACGGATGTCCGGTTTCCCGAACCCTCAACGGATCCGGCAGCCATGAACTTTTCTCTCGATTTTTCCAGTCTCGCGCCTTACTGGCCCGTGTTCCTGCGCGGTGCCTGGCTGACGCTGAAGATGACCACCGTGGCGGTGATCGCCGGCGTGGCCATCGGCGTCATCGTCGCCTTTGCCAAGAACAGCCCGAACCGGCTGGTCGCCCGTGCCTGCAGCGGCTACATCGAGGTGGTGCGCAACACCCCCTTCCTGGTGCAGATCTTCCTCTTGTACTTCGGCCTGGCCAGCCTGGGCATCCACATGCCCACCTTCGCGGCTGCGGTGCTGGCGATGATCGTCAACATCGCCGCCTATGCCGCCGAGATCATCCGCGCCGGCATCGATTCGGTCCCGCGCGGGCAGATCGAGGCCGCGCAATGCCTGGGCCTGTCGACCTGGCGCATACGCTGGCACGTCATGTTGCAGCCGGCCATCGAGCGTGTCTATCCGGCGCTGACCAGCCAGTTCCTGCTGATGATGCAAGCCTCGGCCATGGCCTCGCAGATCTCCGCCGAGGAACTGACAGCGATTGCCAACACGGTGCAGTCCGATACCTTCCGCTCGCTGGAGACCTATATCGTCGTGGCCGCGTTGTATCTGGCGCTGGCCGTGCTGGTCAAGCTGATCGCCTACGCGGTGGGCGAGACCATCTTCAAGCGCCGCCGCACCCTGCGCCGGGCCGCCGCACAAGGCCGTCGCAGCCCGGTGTCGCGACGACCGGCAGGCGATCCGGCCAGCCTGCCGCCGCTGGCGCACACGCCCTATGTGCATGCGCCAGCGCGCCCGCTGGTGGCCGCCGTGGCAGCGGTGCGGACCGAAGGGAGGACCTCATGATGGGCGGCTTTACCTGGACTTATTTCTTCTTCATGGTGCAGTCCATCGGCTGGACCCTGGTGCTGTCGGCCCTGGCCTTCGTGCTGGGCGGTATCGGCGGCTTCCTGGTGATGCTGGCGCGCATCTCGCCGCGTGCCTGGCTGCGCCTGCCAGCCACGCTCTTCATCGAATGCGTACAGGGCATCCCGCTGCTGATCCTGCTGTTCATCGTCTACTTCGGCCTGTCGGTGTATGGCCTGGTGCTGCCGGCATTGGTGGCGGCAGCCATCGCCATGATGGTCTATGCCAGCGCCTACCTGGGCGATATCTGGCGCGGCTGCGTGGAAGCCATGCCACGCCCGCAGTGGGAAGCCGCGGAATGCCTGTCGCTGACGCGCTGGCAGACACTGCGCCTGGTGATCATCCCGCAGGCCATGCGGCTGTCGCTGCCGCCGACCATCGGTTTCCTGGTGCAACTGATCAAGCTGACCTCGCTGGGCTCGGTGATCGGCTTTGTCGAACTGACGCATGCCGGGGTCATCATCAACAACTCGATCTTCCAACCCTTCCTGGTGTTCGTGCTGGTCGGCACCTTCTATTTCCTGCTCTGCTACCCCTTATCGCGCTGGAGCGCATCCATGGAGAGAAAGCTCAATGTCGGCAATCGCTAAACCGGAAGCGGTCACGCAACTGCGTACCGTCGCGCCCGCCCAGGAGGCGCAGCCCATCATCGTCAGGCTGGACCAGGTCTACAAGAGCTTTGGCGAGAACCAGGTCTTGAAGGGCGTGTCCTTCGAGGTCGCGCGCGGCGAGATGATCGCCATCATCGGCGCCTCCGGTTCCGGCAAGAGCACCGCGCTGCGCTGCATCGACCGGCTCGAGACCATCGATTCGGGCAGCATCGAGGTGGCCGGCATCCGCGTCGATGATCCACAGGTGGACCTGCATCGCCTGCGGCGCGAAGTCGGCATCGTGTTCCAGAGCTACAACCTGTTCCCCCACCTGAACGTGCTGGAGAACGTCATGCTGGCCCTGCGCCACGTCAAGCAGCAGGACCGTGCCGAGGCGCGTCGTGTGGCCATGGCAGCGCTGGCCCAGGTCGGCCTGGACGAGAAGGCCGCTGCCTATCCCGAGCAACTCTCGGGCGGCCAGCAGCAGCGCGTGGCGATCGCGCGCTCGCTGGCGATGTCACCCAAGGTGATGCTGTTCGATGAGGTGACCTCGGCGCTGGACCCGCAACTGACCGGCGAAGTGCTGCGCGTGATGGAAGACCTGGCCGCCGGTGGCATGACCATGCTGCTGGTGACGCACGAGATGAACTTCGCCAAGCGGGTGGCTGATCGCATCATCTACATGCACCAGGGCCGGGTCTGGGAAGTCGGCCCCGGCGACATGCTCGACCATCCGCATACCCCCGAGCTGCAGGCCTTCCTGGCGGCCGACCTGTAGCACCCTGATTTTCCCCCTGCATGTCCAACCCCAAACAATAACGGAGACACACCATGCAACATCGCAACATCGCACGCTGGTCGCGCACCGGCATCGCTGCCCTGGTCCTGGGCCTGTGTACGCATGCCGCCCTGGCCGACCAGCTGGACGATATCAAGAAAGCCGGCAAGATCCGCATCGCCACCACCATGAGCACACCGCTGTTCGGCTTCACCGACGACAAGCTGCAACTGTCGGGTTCCGATGTCGAGGCTGCGCGCCTGCTGGCGCAGGACCTGGGCGTGCAGCTGGAGCTGACCGGCGTGACCAACGCCGCGCGCGTGCCCACCCTGCAGTCCAACCGCACCGACATCGTGATCGGCTCGCTGTCGATCACGCCTGAGCGCATCAAGGTCATCGATTTCTCCACCCCCTATGCGGTCATCAGCCTCATCATCGGCGGACCCAAGAGCATGGTCATCAAGGACTACGCCGACCTGGCGGGCAAGCGCATCGGTGTCACCCGCGCCACGCCCAACGACACCCTGACCACGCAGAACGCCAAGGGCGCCGAGGTGGTGCGCTACGAGGATGACGCCACCCTGATCACCTCCATGGTGACCGGCCAGGTCGAGGTGTTTTCCAGCACGCCCTCCAACCTGCAGGAGATGCAGAAGAAGTCACCCGGCAAGAACCTGGAAATGAAATTCGAGCAGAAGGCCTTCGATCTGGGCATCGCCCTGAACAAGAACCAGCCGCGCCTGAAGCAATGGCTGGATGACTGGGTCAAGGCCAACATGAAGAATGGCAAGCTCAATGCCATCTACAAGAAGTACCACGGTCGCGACCTGCCGGCGACTGTCCAGAACCCGCAATAAGCCAGGCAATGACGACCGGGCGGCCTCGTCCGGTCGGTTTGACGTCCGGGCCTGGGCCGTCATGGTGACAGGCGGAATGATCGTTTCATTCACCGGATCGGCCAAAAATTGGTCTACAGGAAACAAAATCCCTCCTTTTGCCAGTGTTGATCGAATAATTCGATCAAAAAGATCGTTTCAACACTTGATTTCAGCCATGCCACGGTATATCTTGATCAAAAAAATCGTTGAGCAATGGCCTTGCCGCGTTTTATAAAAGCAAAACGACCGAATTGATCGTTTTGCTAGGCAGGCAGCTTTTCCACCCACCGGACCGGATCGAACCGGTCGCGACAAGAACAGACGGAGATATCACATGTCCCTCACCTTCAAGGGCATCGTCCCTGCATTGATCACGCCCATGACCCGCGACGAGGAAGTCGACGAAGCGGGCTTGCGCACGTTGGTTGATCGCCTCATCGACGCCGGTGTGCATGGCCTGTTCGTGCTGGGCACCAATGGCGAATTCATCTCGCTGTCGGAAGCCGAGAAACTGCGCGTGGCGCGCATCGCCGTGGAACAGTCGGCCGGTCGCGTACCGGTCATCGCCGGCACCGGTGCCTATGCCACCCGCGAGGTGATCGCCCTCAACAGCAAGATGCAGGACCAGGGCGTCGACGGCCTCTCCGTCATCACTCCTTACTTCAACGGCGCCACCCAGCCGGAGCTGTTCAAGCACTACGACAGCATCGCCCGTGCCACCGCGCTGCCGGTGATGCTCTACACCATCCCGGCCAAGACCGGCGTGCAGCTCAATGTCGATACCGTGCGCCGGCTCTCCGAGATCCCCAACATCCGTGGCATCAAGGATAGCGGTGGCGACTTCGACCGCCTGCTGCAATTGATCAACCTGCGTCGTGACGATTTCGCCGTCTTCACCGGCACCGATTCGATGATCCTGTGGACCCTGATCGCCGGTGGCGATGGCGCGGTCGCCGCCACCACCAATGCCGTGCCCAGCGTGGTGATGTCGATCTGGAACAACTTCCAGAAGGGCGACATCGCCGCCGCCCGCCAGGCCCAGGAAGCGCTGCGTCCGCTGCGTGATGCCTTCGCGCTGGGGACCTTGCCGGTGGTCCTGAAGACCGCCGCCGGCCTCTTGGGCATGCCCGCCGGCCCGGCCCGCTCGCCGGTACTGCCGCTGGAGGAAGCGGCGCTGGAACGCCTCAAGAAGGCGATCGCCGCCTATCCGCGCGTGAACTGATTCGCGCCCCCCACCTAACGCCTACGACTACAACCAGGACGACATGAGCACTTCCTACCACTTCCAGACCGTCAAGCACGTCGTACACGGTCCCGACAGCCTCGATCAACTGGCCGACAAGCTGGCCCTGCTGGATCGCCCGGTGCGCCGCATCGCCTTCATCACCCAGCCGGTGATCGAACAGATGGGTGTGGTGGCGCGCGTGGTCGAGGCGCTGGCCAGGAAAGACGTACAGACCCTGGTGGTGCGCGACGTGCAACCCGAGCCGACCATCGAGAATGTGGAAACGGTGTTCCGTGAGCAGATCGCGCCCTTCGCGCCGGATGCGGTGCTCTCCATCGGCGGCGGCAGCGTGCTGGATGCGGCCAAGCTGTTCGCGGTGCGCCTGACCAATGAAGAACCGCTGCGCCAGTGGCTGGGCGTGGACCTGATCAAGCAGCCCGGCGTGCCGCTGGTGCTGGTGCCGACCACGGCCGGTACCGGTTCGGAAGTCACGCCCAATGCCATCGTGACGCTGCCCGACGAGGAATTGAAGGTCGGCATCGTCAGCCGCCATCTGCTGCCGCAACTGGTGATCCTGGATGCCAAGCTCACCGTGGGCCTGCCCAAGCCCATCACGGCCGCGACCGGCATGGATGCCTTCATCCACGCGCTGGAATCCTATATCTCCACCAAGGCCAATCCCATCAGCGACATGTTCGCCATGGAATCGATGCGCCTCATCGGTGCCAACCTGGTCGAGGCCTACCAGAACGGCCAATCGCTGCCGGCGCGCCAGGCCATGCTGATCGGCTCCATGTATGGCGGACTGGCGCTGACCGCCGCCGGCACCGCGGCCGTGCATGCGCTGGCCTATCCGCTGGGCGGCATGTTCAACATCACCCACGGCGTGGCCAACTCGATGCTGTTGCCGCACGTGATGGAATTCAACCTCGATGCCATCGTCGAGCGCCTGTCCCAGGTAGCGCATGCGCTGGCCATCGCCCGTCATGACGACAGCGACCAGGTCGCCGCCGAGAAGCTGCTGGCGCGCCTGCGCGAATGGACCGCCGTGCTGGAGATCCCGCAGGACCTGCGCAGCTTCGGCGTCTCCGAAGAACACCTGGAGCCGCTGGCCGTGGCCGCCTCCAAGGTCAAGCGCCTGCTGGGCAACAATCCCAAGGTCTTGAGCCACGATGACATCAAGGCCATCTACAAGAGGCTGCTGCCATGACCAGCCACGCCAGCGGTCGTGCGCGCCTGCTGATCGTCGGTGACGATCTGTCGGGCACGGCCGATTGTGCCGTGACCTGCGCCAATGTCGGCCTGGACAGCGTGGTGGTACTGGGCGTGCAAGCCGACGCCGCGCTGGCCGAGGCCGACGTGCTGGCGCTGGATGCCGATACCCGCGCCATGGCGGCGGAGGAGGCCGCGCGCATCAATGCCGCTGCCTGTCGCGCCAACCTCGCCGGTCGCAAGCTCTACAAGAAGATCGATTCCACCCTGCGTGGCAATGTCGCCGCCGAGATCGCCGCGCTGACCGGGGCCGGCATGGCCATCGTTGCGCCGGCCTTTCCGGCAGCGGGGCGCACCACCGTACAGGGTCGCCAGTTCGTCTTCGGCGTGCCGGTGGAAGAGTCCGAAGTCTGGCGCAACGAACAGATCGCCGGTCGTGCCGACCTGGTGGCGATGCTGGCGCAAGCCGGCATGAAGGTCGCGCTGCTGGACCTGGCCACGCTGCACCAGGGCGCCGAGCAGGTGCGCGCGCGCATCCTGGCCTGCCAGGCCGAGGGTTGCCAGGCGCTGGTCTGCGACAGCGAGAGCGCCGATGACCTGGCCTGCATTGCCCAGGCCTCGGCGTCCTTGCCGGGCCTGTACTGGGTCGGCTCGGCCGGCCTGGCCACGCCACTGGTGCGGGCCTTGCATGCCGCGCCGGGCACGGGTGCCGTCCCCGCCGTCCCTGCTATTCCCGTAGCGAACGCAATACATTCCGGCGCCGTGCTGGCCATCGTCGGCAGCATGTCCAGCGTCTCGCATGCCCAGGCTCAGGCCTTGACGTTGCGGGCCGGCGCTGCGCTGCAGGCATTCGAGATCGATGCCGCCGCGCTGCTCGATCCCACGTCCAATCGCGCGCACGTACTGGCGCAGCAAGTGGCGCAGACCTTGCAGGACGGTCGCAGCGTGCTGGTGGCCCTGAGCCAGGACCAGCGCGCGGCGGTCGCCGACGGCGCGCGCCTGGCGCGACAACTGGCCGCCCACCTGGGCCCGGTGGCCCGGCATGCCGCCGGTCTCATTGCCACCGGCGGCGAGACCGCGCGCGCCATGCTCGCCAACATGGGCGTGCAGCACATGAAGATCGTCGCCGAGATCGATACCGGCGTGCCCCTGATGCAGGCCCTGCACCAGGGACGCGCCTTCCCCGTCGTTACCAAGGCGGGCGGCTTCGGCCAGCCCGACACCCTCTACCGCGCGTGGCGGCAATTGCATGACGCCGCGCGCCCATCCACTGGAGAAGAAGCTATGACATACCGTCCGGTTATCGGCATCACCATGGGCGATGCCGCCGGTGTGGGCCCGGAAATCATCATGAAGAGCCTGGCCCGCCGCGAGGTCTACCAGGGTTGCCGCCCGCTGGTCATCGGCGACGCCAAGCGTCTGCGCGACGCCGGTCGCATCACCGGCGTGTCGCTGTCGGTGCGTGCCATCGCCAGCCCCGCCGAGGCGCGCTTCAACTACGGCGAAATCGACTGCATCGACCTGGGCCTCATCCCCGAGGACCTGCCCTACGGCCAGCTCTCGGCCGTGGCCGGCAATGCCGCCTTCCAGTACATCGCCCGCACGGTCGAACTGACCTCGGCCGGCGAACTCGACGCCATCTGCACCGCACCCCTGAACAAGGAAGCGCTGCACGCTGGCGGCCATATCTTCCCCGGTCACACCGAGATCCTGGCGCACCTCACCGGCGTGCCGGAAGTCTCGATGATGCTGGTGGCGCCCAAGCTGCGTGTGATCCACGTGACCACCCACATCGGCCTGATCGACGCCATCAACCGCATCGAACCCGGCCTGGTGCAACGGACCATCGAGCGCGCCCATGACACCCTGATGCGCGCCGGTATCTCGCAGCCGCGCATCGGCGTGTGCGGCATCAATCCGCACGCCGGCGAGAACGGCCTGTTCGGCTATGGTGAAGAAGAGACCAAGATCATCCCCGCCATCGAGGTACTGCGCGCGCGCGGCTGGGACGTGGAAGGCCCGCTGCCGGCTGACACCCTGTTCTATCGCGCCGGTCGTGGCGACTTCGATGTGGTGGTGGCGATGTACCACGACCAGGGCCACGGCCCGGTCAAGGTGATGGGCCTGGAGGCGGGTGTGAACGTGACCGTCGGCCTGCAGGTGATCCGTACCTCGGTGGACCACGGTACCGCCTTCGACATCGCCGGCCGTGGCATCGCCGACGAAGGAAGCATGCTGGAAGCGCTCAAGCAGGCACAAGACCTGGCGACGCGCCGCGCTGCCCTGGCAGCCTGATCGCGCTGCCGGCCGGCCTTCCGCTGGCGGGCAGGTAGCGAAGAAAATCATTTATAACGTTATCCGATCTTCGAGGATCGGGAGGAGAACACAATGAACCAGTTTGGAGCATTGGATACGGCCATCATCATCGCCATGGTCGTCGTCTATATCGTGGCCACGTCCTGGCTGAGCATACGCCTGCGCAGCAAGACCACCGGCGAATTCATGGTGGCCGGCCGCGCCGCCCCGGCGCTGGTGATCGCCATCCTGCTGATGTCCGAATTCATCGGTGCCAAGTCCACCATCGGTACCTCCCAGGAAGCCTTCAAGGTTGGCATCGCTGCCTCCTGGTCGGTGATCGCGGCGTCCATCGGCTTCCTGCTGTTCGGCCTGTTCATGGCCAAGCGGCTCTACAAGTCAGGTGAATTCACCATCTCCGGCTTCGTCGCGCAGAAGTACGGCAAGACCGCCAAGCTGGTGGTGTCGGCCGTGATGATCTATGCACTCCTGATTGTCAACGTCGGCAACTACGTCAGCGGCGCGGCAGCCATCTCCACCGTGCTCAAGGTCAACCTGCCGACCGCGGCCATCATCACGGCCATCGTCAGTACCATCTACTTCGCCTACGGCGGTTTGAAGAGCGTGCTCTATGTGACCATCTTCCACAGCGCCATGAAGATCCTGGGTATCGGTATCCTGGTGTGGGTGGCGCTGTCGATGACCGGTGGCATTGCGCCCATGGTCAGCAGCATGCCCGAGCATTACTTCACCTGGAACGGCGCCCTGGGCGGCGGCACCATCGGCGCCTGGATCATCGGCACGGCCGGTGCGATCTTCTCCACCCAGTTCATCATCCAGGCCATCTCGGGGGCCCGCTCCGGCGAGGATGCGCGCAAGTCCACCCTGATCGCCGCCGCCCTGTGCGTGCCGATCGCGCTGGCCTTGGGTCTGCTGGGCGTGTCGGCCAAGTTCCTGTTCCCCGACATCAAGGGCCTGTACGCATTGCCGGTCTTCCTGCAGCACATGAACCCGATCCTGGCGGGTGTCGTGACGGTGTCGCTGGTGGCGTCGATCTTCGTGTCGGTCAGTACCGTGGCGCTGGCCATTGCCTCCCTGGTGGTCAAGGATTTCTATGTGCCGCGCTACCATCCCACGCCCGAGCGTGAGCTGGTCGCCACGCGCTGGATCTCGCTGCTGGTGGGCTTCATTCCGCTGATCTTCGTGCTGTTCGTGCCGCAGATCCTGGCGCTGTCCTTCTTCACCCGCGCCCTGCGCCTGACGGTCACCGTGGTGGCGCTGATGGGCATCTACCTGCCCTTCTTCAACAGTGCGCGTGGTGCGATCGCAGCGCTGGTGCTGGCGACCATTGCCACCAGCGTCTGGTACCTGCTGGACAACCCCTTCGGCATCGACAACATGTATATCGCCCTGGCTGCACCTGCCCTGGTGATGGTGATCGAGCGCCTGATCTTCCCCTCCACCCCGGGGGACAAGCAGGAACGTGCCGCGCCCGAACTGGGCCAGGCTGCCCGTCAGCAGCACTGAGACCCCGCGCACCTACCGTAACGACCAGCAACAACGATAGAGGATGACACGATGAGCCAGTCCATCACCCGCGCCGCCGGCCAGGTCCAGCAGGCCGCCGCCGACGCCGCCCGCCGCGAGGCCCACCTGCCGGCCATGACCGTGCAGAACCACGCCGCCAACCTGATTTCCCTGTCCAATGGCGACCTGCTGTGCGCCTGGTTCGGTGGTACCCAGGAAGGCATTCCTGATATCTCGATCTACGTCTCGCGCCTGGCTGCCGGCAGCGACACCTGGACCCAGCCGGAGCGCCTGTCGGAAGACGCCAGCCGCTCCGAGCAGAATCCGGTGTTCTTCGAGGCGCCGGACGGCAAGCTGTGGCTGATCTATACCGCGCAGCTGTCGGGCCACCAGAACACGTCCATCGTGCGTCGCCGCATCTCCTCCGACCTGGGCCGCAGCTGGGGCCCGATCGAGACCCTGTTCGACACCCCCGGTACCTTCGTGCGCCAGCCCATCGTGGTGGCTGCCGACGGCGCCTGGTTGTGCCCGGTCTTCATGTGCCGCGTGGCCGAGGGCGAGCGCTGGTCCGGCAACGACGATATCAGCGTGGTCATGCGTTCCACCGACGGCGGCCAGCGCTGGAGCGCGCACGAAGTGCCGGGCAGCGTGGGCTGCGTCCACATGAATATCCAGCCGCTCAAGGAAGGCGGGTTCCTGGCGCTCTATCGCAGCCGCTGGGCCGATCACATCTACAGCAGCCGTTCCGAGGATGGCGTGCAATGGAGCGCGCCGCAGGCACTGGACCTGCCCAACAACAATTCCTCGGTGCAGTTCGTGGCACTGGCCAATGGCCACCTGGGCCTGGTGTTCAACCCGCCTTCTGGGGCGCACCGCGCGCGCCGATGACGCTGGCCATTTCCTATGATGGCGGTCGCACCTGGCCGGCCAAGCGCAACCTGGAAGTGGGCGATGGCTACTGCATGACCAACAATTCGGCCGAGAAGCTCAACCGCGAATATTCCTATCCCTCCATCGTGCAATCGGCCGATGGCAAGCTGCATATCGCGTACACCTACTTCCGCCAGAACATCAAGTACGTCACCGTCGATGAAAGCTGGGTCACGCAGGACGTGGCGGTGGCGGCCTGAATCCGGCATCCAGCCACGACACAAATCAACTCAAAACAACACAAGGAGATCACATGGACAAGAGCGGCATCACACGCAGGGAGGCACTGGTGGCACTGGGAACTGGCATTGCAGCAGCAGGCATGAGCAGTCCCGCTGCGGCGGCCGACAACAGCGCGCTGGAAGCGGCCAGCGAAGCACTGCGCCGCGCGCTGCAGGAAGGCGATGGCAAGGTGTTGACGGCACTGCTGCACGATCACATGACCTATTCGCACTCCGATGGCCGGGTGTGGACCAAGGAAGTGCTGCTCTCCACGGTGGCCGGCAAGCAGCGCTACCTGAGCGTGGCGACGTCCGAGCAGACTGTCGATGTGGTCGGCGAAGTCGGCATCGTGCGCCACATCTATGACGTGGTGAACAACGACGAGAAGAAGAACCGCAGCCACCTCAAGGTCTTGCTGTGCTGGGTCCGTCAGGGCCAGGGTTGGCAACTGCTGGCGCGCAGCGGCACGACCATTCCGGCCTGACGAGCAGCAGCAAGCAGCAGCAAGCGGCGGATCGGCAGCGGAAGTGGGTATACTCGGTGCTGGCCGCCTGCACCGATGTCATGCACAGGTGCAGCGGCAGCCACCCCAACCCTGATTCCCGATCCGCTATGAAAGTAACCCGCCGCCGCGAGGCCATGGTCCAGGCCGTCCTGTCGGGCATGACCGAAGTGACTGCCCTGTGCGACCACTTCGGCATTTCCGAAGTGACGGTGCGTCGCGACCTGCGCGCCCTGGCCGATGACGGCCTGATCCTGCGCACCTACGGCGGTGCCGCCTCGGTCAGTACGCATGCGCCGGAAGAATCGCTGGAGCAGCGCAGCCACAGCTTCCAGGCCGAGAAGGATGCCATCGGGCAAGCCGCCGCCGCCCATGTGGTCGAGGGCGACACCCTGTTCCTCGATGGTGGCACCACCACCGCCGCGCTGGCCAAGGCCCTGGTGGCGCGCCAGGGCATCAAGGTCGTCACCAACAACCTGCTGGTGGTGCAGACGCTGTCCGGCAGCCAGGTCGGCGTGACCCTCATCGGCGGCGACGTGCGCCCGTCCAGCATGAGTACCTTCGGCCCCATCGCCCAACTTGGCCTGTCACGCTTCACCTTCGACAAGGCCTTCCTGGGCGCCGATGGCGTCGTACCCGGACGCGGCTTGTGCGAAGCCACGGTGGAGCAGGCCTACCTCAAGGAATGCATCATCCGCCAGGCCGCCACGGTCTTCGTGCTGGTCACCGGCGACAAGCTCAACCGCGACAGCCAGCAGCACTGGACGCCGGTGGAGAAAGCCTGGACCCTCATCACCGATGCCATGCCCGGCCATGCCGGACGGCATGCCTTCGAGGACCTGCCGGGGGTGAGGGTCGAGTCGGCGCCACTGCTGAGTCACTGAAGCTGACGGCGGGGGAGGCGGGCCACCTCAGCCACCCTCGAAGATACGCATGCGCGCATGGCCGATATGCGCGCGCATGGCCGCTTCGGCACGTTCGGGTGAGCCCTCGGCGATGGCTTGCACGATGGCATGGTGTTCATCGTCGATGGTCTGGATGCGTTCACCTGCCTGCGGCGCCCCCAGGTTCTGCGCCAGCTCCATGCACTGGCGGATCGGTCCCAGCGAATGCTCGATGGTGGAGATGAAGAAGGGATTGCGGCTGGCGCGGGCGATGGCCATGTGCAGTGCCAGGTCCTCGTCCACTCCGGTCTGCCCAGCCAGTTGCGCGCGCCGCAGGGCCTGCAGCGAGGCGCGCATCAATTCCACGTCCTCGTCCTGGCGCGCCAGGCTGGCGATGCCGGCGGCCCCCACTTCCACGCATTCGCGAAAGGCGTAGTAGCGCTCGACGTCGTGGATGCTGGCGATCTGCGGACTGGCGTGGGTCTGCAGGGTCGGCACCCGCTGCACATAGTTGCCCGAACCGCGCCGTGATACCACGATGCCTTCCGAACGCAAGCGCGACAGGGCCTCGCGCACCGTGGTGCGGGAAGCCTCGTAGCGCTCGGCCAGCTCGACTTCGGTGGGCAGCTTGCGGTTCTCGCCCAGCTCGCCGCGCAGGATGGAAGCGATGATCTGCTTGCAGATGTGTTCCGAGCGGCTGAGCCGGCCGACCCGTGCCGTGGCAGGAGAGGTGAGGGTAGGATCTGACATGTACGATGACTTCTGGTCTTGAGTTCTTCTCCGGACACTATGGAGGACTCCGCCCCATGGCGCAAGCCTTCACGCCCGTAAAGAAGGATGAACCTGCAATACCCGTAATAAAGCCATTTCCAGCAGGTAATCAGGGTTGATTTCGGTTGACTTCCAGCGCCTGCATCATTAGAGTTGTCCACCTGCATTCGAAATTAGTCGGACTAATTTTAAGCTTACTTATACGACGTCGTATAAATAGGCTAACAATAAAGTAATAAAAATGACAATGTGGAGACGGCCGTGAGGCACAAGATCCAAGGGCAGCCTACCTGCGTGACATCCACGTTCCACGCAGGCGGGGTCCCGGCCGGCCGTCCGTACCGAACACCCATTTGAAGAAAAACCCTTTGGAGACGCCATGAAGTATGTAAGAGGAATCCGCTGGTACATGGTGACGCTGGTCACCCTGGCCCTGATCGTCAATTACCTGGCCCGCAACACCCTGTCGGTGGCCGCCCCGACCATGATGAAAGAGCTCAACATGAGCACGCAGGAGTATTCCTACATCGTGGTGGCGTGGCAGATCTGCTATGCCTTCATGCAGCCGGTGGCCGGCTACGTGCTGGATGTGGTGGGCACCAAGATCGGTTTCGGCATCTTTGCGCTGGCGTGGTCGCTGGTCTGCGCGGCCGCCGCCCTGGCTACCGGCTGGCAAAGCCTGGCCCTCTTCCGGGCGCTGCTGGGCGTGACCGAAGCGGCCGGTATTCCCGGTGGCGTGAAGGCCTCCACAGAATGGTTCCCGGCCAAGGAGCGCTCGGTCGCCATTGGCTGGTTCAATATCGGCTCTTCCATCGGTGCCTTGTGTGCCCCGCCGCTGGTGGTCTGGACCATCCTGCACGGTGGCTGGAAGATGTCCTTCGTGGTGGTGGGCGTACTGGGCGTGATCTGGTTCTTCCTGTGGATGCTGTTCTACAAGAGCCCGCGCGACCAGAAGCTGCTCTCGCCGGAAGAGCGCGCCTACATCCTGGACGGGCAGGAGAAGACCCCCGAGAAGGTGGTTCGCGAGAGCTGGACCAAGATCGTGCGCAGCCAGAACTTCTGGTCCATCGCCATTCCGCGCTTCCTGTCGGAACCGGCCTGGCAGACCTTCAATGCCTGGATTCCGCTGTACATGGCCACCGAGCGCCACATGAACATCAAGGAAATCGCCATGTTCGCCTGGCTGCCCTTCCTGGCCGCCGACATCGGTTGCGTGCTGGGCGGCTACCTGAGCCCGCTGTTCCACAAGCACCTGAAGGTGTCGCTGTTCACCTCGCGCAAGCTGGTCATGCTGGTGGGCTGCCTGGCCATGATCGGACCGGCCTGCGTGGGCCTGGTCGATAGTCCGTATGTGGCGATCGGCCTGCTCTCCATCGGCGGCTTCGCTCACCAGACCCTGTCGGGCGCGCTGTATTCGATCACCTCTGACGTCTTCACCAAGAGCCAGGTGGCGACCGCGACCGGCCTGGCCGGCATGAGCGGCTACCTGGGCGCGACACTGTTCACGCTGTTGTTCGGTTTCCTGGTGACGCAGATCGGCTACAGCCCGCTGTTCGTGGTGCTGGCCGCCTTCGACCTGCTGGCCGCCGTGGTGGTGTTCGCCATCGCCCGCCCGCGTGCGGATGCGATCGCCTGAGGTCAATCTCTGAAAACAATATAAATCATTCCAGCGGTGGGCCTCTCCCGGAGACAAGGGAGAGGGATAGGGCGGCTCTGCAAGGGGCCGCCCTTTTTTTATCGGTGACCTACAGGGGCGGGCGCTCCTGCATCAGCCAGGCTTGCACCGAGGGCCGCTGCCATTGCGCCTGTGCATAGTCCGCCAGCCGCTGCGGCACGGCGTCGCCATGCAAGGCCAGGCGATTGAGCATCAGCGCCAGATCGACATCGGCGATGCCCCACTGCTCGAGCAGCTGCTCGCCATGTGCCGGTAGCAGCTGGTCGGCAAAGCGGAACAGTCTTTGCGCCGCCGCCACGGCTGCCGCCGACAGCGGCGCCTTCTTCGCACCGTAGAACAGGACCTGGGTATTCCTCTCCTCGCGGATCGGCACCAGGTCGCTGCGCAGCCACGCCTGTACCTGGCGGGCGCGCGCCCTTTGCACCGGATCCCGGGGATACAGGGGCAGACCGGGCAAGACCTCATCCAGGTATTCGGTGATGGACGAGGATTCCGACAGGGCCAGGTCGCCGTGCAGCAGCGTGGGGACGCGCGCGGTCAGCGACAGGTGGGCATAGGCGTCTTCCTTGTTGGCACCGGCATCGAGGTCGACGGTATGGAGCGTGAAGGCTTGCTGCTTTTCCTGTAGCGCCACGAAGACCGACATGGCGTAGGGGCTGGCGAATTGTGCATCGACATACAGGTGGAACGGGGCATGGTTCATCGTGGTTTTCCTGGAGAGAGGGGGATCAGAGGGATTGTGCCAGCAAGGCCTGGCGATGTTGTCGCAGCCTGGCCTGCAAGCCTGCGCTGGCCGGCAGGAAGGGCAGGCGCAGCTCGGGGCTGCACCAGCCATCCTCGGCCAGCAGCGCCTTCAGGCCAGCCGGGCTGGGCTCGGTGAAGAGCTCGCGCACCACCGGCTGCAAGGCATCGGCGATACGGCGCGCCTGCGCCAGCTGGCCCGCGCGGATCAGTGCCTGCATGCGCACATGCCAGTGCGGCATCACATGGGCCGACGCCGCGATCACGCCATGCGCGCCCAGGCACAGGGCCATGAAGTTCTGGCTGTCGTCGCCGCTGAGGATGGACAGCGGCGTCTCCGTGACCAGGCGCTGCATGCGCTCGTGATTGCCGCCACATTCCTTGAGCCCGGCCACGCGTGGATCGCGGGCCAGTACCTGCAATGTCTCCAGCTCCACCTGGCAACCGGTGCGATAGGGGATGTTGTAGACCAGCACCGGCAGGTCGGCAGCCTGCACGACTTCCTCGAGATGGCGGCGGATGCCCTCCTGCGAGGGGCGGACATACAGCGGCGGGGTCACCAGCAAGCCTTCCGGCTGCAGTCGCGCCAGTGTGCGGGCGCGCTGGACGGCTGCGCGGGTCGAGGCGGTCGACAGGCCCAGCACCAGCGGCAGGCTGGGGACGGCGCTGCGCAGGGTGGCGAACAGGGCCTCCTGTTCATCGGGATCGAGCAGGATGCCTTCGCCCGTGGTGGCGCCCACCACCAGTCCGGCGATGCCCTGTGCGGCCAGGTGGTGCGCCAGCCTGGCCAGGGCCGCGTGATCGATATGTTCGCCGTCGAACGGTGTGATGATGGGAATCCAGACGCCGGTAAAACCTGTTTGCATGTTTGCCTCGTAGAGAACGGTTGAGAAAAAAGCCGTTCCGTCGGCAGGGCGCCGGACGAGGTCTGAATAGGGAGAAGGTATGCGATTCAGTCCCGCCAGGCGATCCGCCGGACGGGACGTGATATCCCCGTCAGCGGAGATAGCGTTTTTTGGTGTTCAGCCCGGACACGACGACGCCGGCCGCCTGGAAGGCGGATGCGTTGCGGTGGTCGGTTGGCGTCGGGTGCATGGTGATGAAGTCGTGGGCTGAGCGTCGATGGTAATCGAGAGTGGTCGGGGATTTCAAATGGAGTGTGGTGGTTTTGCCGCATGTCCTTCAACATCCCCCTCTTATGCCGCTCAAGAGAGAGTGGCGAGCAGGCGCAGATTTTCTGTCCAATTCACACATTTGTTCTACGGAATCAACTTGGATTTCGTAACCATCTTGGTTATGATCATCAATGGAAAAGCACACACCACACTGCAAGCTGGAGAGCGTCAAATCGCTGATCGCGCAGGGCAAGTTGCGCAAGACGGCGTCGGCAGTCCTGGGAGCTGCGACACTGGGCCTCGGCGAGCGTGACATGCGGGATGTGCTGATGTCGCTCGGGCCTCGCGACTTCTACAAGAGCATGACCACCCATGCGGATCACCAGGTGTGGCAGGACGTCTACCTGCCAGTGACGCGGTTTGGCGTGCTGTATATCAAGCTGACGGTGGTGGACGACGTGCTGGTCGTATCCTTCAAGGAGAAATGAGATGAAATGCCCGGTATGCGGAGCTGCCCGGTTGGTGCGCGATACCCGCGACCTGCCTTATACCTACAAGGGTGAAACCACGGTCATTGCGGCGGTGACCGGTGACTATTGTCCGTCCTGCGAAGAGGTCGTGCTGGAGGAAAGTGAGTCAGGCAGGGTATCGGCCGAGGCCCTGGCCTTCAACAAGGAGGTCAATGCATCGCTGATCGATCCCCGCGAAATCGCCGAGGCCCGCCAGGTGCTCAATCTTGGCCAGCGGGAGGCAGGGGTACTTTTTGGCGGCGGCGTGAATGCCTTCAATCGCTATGAGGCTGGCAAGATCAAGCCGCCCCGGGCGCTGGTGCAATTGTTACGCCTGCTGCGCAACCATCCCGAGTTGCTGGAAGAGGTAATGCGTCAGACCGGGGAGTCGTGGCAGGAGCCGATCGCCTTGTCGGTGCAGCAGCCCGCCACCAGGTTTTCGCCCCGCCGTCGACGATAAGCATCCTCACAAGCGGCGCGGCTGCCAGCAAGGTATTCCCGGCCCGCTATCGAATCTCCGCGCTATACCTGAACTTGCTCGCCGCCCCGCGCGACTGCCGCCATTCCAGCGGCTGGCCATCCGAACCCAGGGCGGTGCGTTCGATCACCACCACCGGCGTCTTCTCCGGCAGGCCCAGCAGCTGCGCCTGCGCCTTGGTGACCGTCTCCACCGTCAGGGTCTCGCGCGCGGAAGCGACGATGAGGCCGCATTCGCGCTCGTAGAGCGGATAGAGCAGGTCGCCGAAATCTTCCGGGGCCTTCTCCAGCAGGGCCTTGAAGCGTTGTGCGCACAGGTAGATGTTCTCGGCCAGCACCGGTTGCTGCTCCACCGTGCGTAGCCGCAGCAGTTCGATGACCTTGGCCTTGGGCTTGAGATGCAGCGCCTCGGCGGCCTGGCGCGGGGCGTCGATGAGCTTGCGGCTGACGATCACGCTCCTGGGCGCCAGCGGCCGGCCGTCGGCCGTCTCGAAGCGGAAGAAGCGGAACAGCGAATTGTCGAAGCGCGCCTTGCGCACGAAGGTGCCGCGGCCATGGGTACGTTCCACCAGGCCCTCGGCCATGAGCGTCTCGACGGCGCGGCGCACCGTGCCTACCGCCATCTGGTAGGTCTGGCTCAATTCGGCTTCGGACGGGATGGGCTGGCCCGGTTGCCACTTCTGGGCACGGATCTGGGCGGCCAACAGGTCGCGTAACTGCAAGTAAAGCGGCAGGCGCGAATCGGCACCGGTCTGGTCAAGCATGGTGAAACTGACCTTGCAAAATGGAAAGTCCCCCAGTCTACCTCCCCGGCGCGGGGCTCACAATGCCGGTGTCCCGGCGTGGCTTGCGGGCAGGAACAGTGATTGTTGCTGCTCTCCGCCTGTGTTATCGTATGCCAACTCATATATATGTCTATATGAGTATCCAACAAGATCAATATCAATCAACCAGCTTCGTGCGACTGCCGGCACCCTGCCTGATGTGGGACCATGCCAGCCGTACGCCTTCAGCGTAGAGGACGAGACAATGTTTTCATGGTATCGGCAGGTCACTGCCAAGGAACGCAAGACCTTCTGGGCCTGCTTCAGCGGATGGGCGCTGGATGCACTGGACGTGCAGATGTTCAGCCTGGCCATTCCCGCGTTGATCGCGGCCTTTTCCCTCAGCAAGGCCGATGCCGGCTTCATCAGCGGCGCCACCCTGGTGGCCTCGGCCATCGGTGGCTGGTTCGCCGGTGCCCTGTCGGATCGCTATGGACGCGTGAAGACGCTGCAGCTCACCATCCTCTGGTTTTCGCTGTTCACCTTCCTGAGCGCCTTCGCCCAGAACTATCCGCAGTTGCTGGTGCTGAAGGCCTTGCAGGGCTTCGGCTTCGGCGGCGAGTGGGCCGCTGGCGCGGTGCTGATGGCCGAGACCATCCGCGCCGAGCATCGCGGTCGTGCCATGGGCACGGTGCAAAGCGCCTGGGCGGTCGGCTGGGGCGGTGCGGTGCTGTTGTTCTCGGTGCTGTTCTCCTTCCTGCCGCAGGAAACCGCCTGGCGCGCCATGTTCGTCATCGGCCTGCTGCCAGCCCTGCTGGTGGTCTACGTGCGCCGTTCGGTGCCCGAGACCGACGCCTTCCTGGCCGGTCGCAAAGCCGCCGCCGGCAAGCCGGCGAGCAATCCGCTGATGGGCATCTTCCGCCCTGACGTGCTGCGCCTGACCGTCATCGGCAGCCTCCTCGGCGTGGGCGCCCACGGTGGCTACTACGCGTTGATGACCTGGTTGCCGACCTATCTGAAGACCGAGAAACACCTCTCGGTGCTGGGCACCGGTGGTTACCTGGCCGTCATCATCGTCGCCTTCTGGTGTGGCTGCATCGCCAGTGCGCAATTGCTGGACCGCATCGGCCGTCGGCGCACCGTGGCCTCTTTTGCCGTCTGCTGCGTGGTGACCGTGCTGTGCTACCTCTTCCTGCCGCTGAGCGATACCCAGATGCTGGTGTGCGGCTTCCCGCTGGGCTTTTTTGCCGCCGGCATCCCGGCCAGCCTGGGGGCGCTGTTCAATGAACTCTACCCCAGCGGCATCCGTGGCACCGGCGTGGGCTTCTGCTACAACTTCGGACGCGTGGCCTCGGCCGGCTTCCCGGTGCTGGTGGGCCACATGAGCGATTCCATGCCCCTGGGCCAGGCCATCGGCATCGATGCCGCCATCGCCTATGCGCTGGTGGTGGTGGCGGTGCTGATGCTGCCCGAGACCCGTGGCCGCCAGATGGAAACCGCCGCATGAGCACGCCAGCAAGCCACGACGCCCTGCGCATCGACACGCACGCCCACGTCTTCACGCGCAAGCTGCCCATGGCGGATGGGCGGCGCTATACGCCGGCGCATGATGTCACCGTCGAGGACTATGTCGCCCAGCTGGATGCGCATGGCATGCATCATGGCGTGCTGGTACAACCCAGCTTCCTGGGCAGCGACAACGGCTACATGCTGGCGGCGCTGCGGCGTTTTCCGCAGCGCCTGCGCGGCATTGCCATGGTCGATCCCGGTATCGACGAGGACGCGCTGCAGGCACTGAAGGAGGGTGGGGTGGTTGGCATCCGCTTCAACCTGGTCGGCGGTGCGCCGCTGCCTGATTTTCACGGCGCCTGGCGCGCCACGCTGGAACGCATTGCAGACCTGGGATGGCAGGTGGAAGTGCATCGCGAAGCGGCCGATCTGCCGCTGCTGCTGCCGCCCCTGATCGAGATGGGGCTGAAGGTGGTGGTGGATCACTTCGGCCGGGTCGATCCGGCGCTGGGCGTGGCCGATCCCGGTTTCCGCCATCTGCTGGAGAGTGGCGCCTCGCGCCAGGTGTGGGTGAAACTGTCAGCACCCTACCGCAACGGCGGTAATGTGGCTGGCGCCCACTTTGCACACCAGGCCTGGCCGCTGCTGCGCCAGTACCTGGGGACCGATCGCCTGCTCTGGGGCAGCGACTGGCCGCATACCCAGCACGAAAGCATGACTGACTATGCCCACAGCTGGCAGCAGTTCACCACGCTGGTCACCGATGCGGCGGACCGCAGCGCCATCACCGGCGCCACGGCGGCGCAGCTGTTCGGCTTCGCCTGATGGCCGGGTTGATCCGTCTTAGTTGATCCAGTCCAGCTGGGTCAGCTTGACGCGCTCGCCCAGGCGCGGCGCATTGACCAGGTGCCAGGCCGTGTATTGCTCGGCATAGGCGGTGTCCGACGCCATCAGGTCCACCGGCACCACCACGTCAAAGCCACGGAAGGCGGCGCTGGCAGCCGTATGCAGCACCGCGCCATGGGCCGCCGCGCCGATGCAGATGACGGTCTTGATGCCCTTGTCGTGCAACAGCTTTTCCAGGTCCGTGTTGACGAACTTGTCCGGTCCGGACTTGATCAGCGGTTCATCGCCCAGCATCGCCGCCTGGGGCCAGATGTCGCTGGGCTTGGCGTTGCCGCCCAGGGTGTAGATCACCGTCAGCTTCTTTTCGCGGGCCAGGGCCAGTATCTTTTCCACCCGCGGCAGCATGGCGATGCAGCGCGGACGCGACTCCGGATTGCAGGTCTGGCGGGCGATATCCAGCACCAGCAGGGCCGTGGTGGCCGGATCGATGGTCACCTTCGACAAGGCTGGTGCGGCGGGCGCCTTGATCGCGGCCCAGTCGTCGTACACACCCTGGGCCGAGGCGCCGGTGCAGGCGGCCAGGCCGATGAGGCCGGCGAAGAAACTGTTGATGAGGGTACGCATGATCTTCCTTTCGTGAGGGGGATGCCGGTGCGACCGGCGGCGTTTTTGAGCGTCTTGCATCCTGGCCCGGGGCCGTGACGGAAACAAATTATCGCCGAGCTTGTCCTAACGCGCAGCATCACGCAAGCGGCGTCATGCGCGCGCAGCATTCGCCGGGGAAGCGCTGCTGCCTGCATGTAAATGTCATTTCTATAACATCTTGCCGGGCGGGGCAGTGGAAAGCAAGCATTGAAAAAGTTAGTCAAGCGGTTGCTGGTGGGCCTGAGCGGCCTGCTGATCTTCTGGGCGCTGGACATGATCAGCGCCAACGAACTGGCCAAGAGCGGCGTGCTGATGGCCACCGCCTTGCCGGGCATCGCCGGCCTGTGCTTGGTCGTGCCCGGCTTGCGGCGCCGACCGCAATGGTTCTCGGCGGCGACGCTGGTGATCATCGGATTGTTCTTCCTGGATGCGGTGCTCAAGGGTTTCCTGCGCGACTACTTCGGGCTGCGCCCCAATCCGCTCCTGGTGCTGCAAGCCCTCTTCAACACCAATCCCGGCGAGAGCAGCGAATTCCTGCGCCACAACTGGCGCGACGTGGCCCAGGCCCTGGGCGTGCTGCTGCTGATGTGTGGCCTGCTGTGGCGGGTGGAGCACCATCTCGCGCGCATCGAAGCGCGCACGTCGCCACCCGTGTGGCGCGCACGTGGCATCGTCGCCATCGGCAGCCTGCTGGCGATCTTCGTTGGCCTGCATTTCAATCCCACCATGGCCAAGGAAAACCCGCTGCTGTTCTGGCCCATCCGTTATCTCGACTATCGCAGCCAGATGATCCAGGCCGAGCGCATGGAAGAGGATCTCGCCCGCAACATGGCGCAGAAATCCGACTGGCAGGTGCGCTATGCGGGAGCGCAGCGTAACACCCTGGTATGGGTGATCGGCGAGAGCATCAATCGCGCCAACATGTCGTTGTACGGCTATGAACGCAATACCACGCCGATGCTGGAGGCGATGCGCAAGGAGCTCATCGTCTTCCGCGATGTGGTCTCCTCGGAGCCGGCCACCATGGCCTCGCTGATGAAGATGCTCACGCCGGCCGACCTGGACGATCCGCAGGCCTGGAGCCGCCAGCCCGATGTGCTGATGCTGGCGCGGGAGGCGGGCTTTCGCATCATCTGGCTCTCCAACCAGGCGCCCAATGATGGCTGGCTGGGCCTGGTGGCCAGGCGCGCCGACCAGCAGGTCTTCATCAACAAGGGCGCCGGTCGCGGCGAGAACAATTTCGATGGCAACCTGCTGCCCGGCCTGGAAGCCGCGCTGGCCGACCCGGCACCGCGCAAGCTGATCGTGGTCCATCTGCTGGGCGCGCATCCCACGTATGACATGCGCTATCCAGGTGACTACGCGCGCTTCGACGGCGTGCGCGATGCGGTGACGGAGAAGCTGGAAAAGGATGCGCGTTCGCCCTGGATACGGCAGCTGCGCAACGAGTACGACAACGCCATCGCCTACCATGACGTGGTGCTGGCCAACATGCTGCGCCTGACCATGCGCGCGGCCCCCGGCGACAATGCCAGCCTGCTGTTCTCGTCGGACCATGCGCAGGAGGTCGGGCACACCCGCAACCACGCCGGGCAGTCGGTCGCGGACGCCAGCGGTTATGAAATCCCGATGCTGCTGTGGACCCGCTCATTCACCGGCAAGAGCGTGGACGACAAGGCGCAGCTGGAATACCGGCCCTACCAGACCGACCAGATGGAACACACCGTCCTGGGCCTGCTGGGGGTGGAGTCGGTCTACTACGATGGCCGCCGCGACATCCTCAGCCAGCGCTTCCAGGCGCCGGCCTTCCACCAGGAGCGGCGCATCAATGGCCAGCCCTACCAGCCGCGTACGCTGCGCTATAACGACTGAGCATTGACGACCCTTCAGGCGCCGTCGGGGATCTCGGGATCGACCAGTTGCGCCAGCAGTTGCAGCGATTCCTGCCAGCCGGCGTAGCAGAACTCCAGCGGGATGGCCGGCGGGATGCCTTCCTGTACGATGGTCAGGGCGCTCCCCACCAGGGTGGCGGCGATGCTGACGGTGACCTTCATCTCGCCGGGCAACTGCGGATCATCGAACTTGTCGGTGTAGACGATGCGCTCATTGGGCAGCAGCTCCACATAGGTGCCACCGAAGGCGTGCGAACTGCCGGTACTGAAATTGGTGAACGACATGCGGTGCGAGCCGCCCACCCGTGCATCCATGTGATGGACCTTGCCGGTGAAGCCATGCGGCGGCAGCCATTTGACCATGGCATCGGGATCGAGGAAGGCGCGATAGATACGGTCGGGTTTGGCGCGCAGCACGCGGTACAGGCGCACGGTGTGGGAGCTGCTCATGGCATGGTTCCTCTGCGAAGGGGGACGGAAGGCAAGCGTCCATCGCCACGCGGATCCTGTCAAGCTCGACCTTGTGCGGATCCGCGCGGGGCCAGGCGCAAGGCCTCAGGCGGGACAGTGGCAGACCACCTCGATGTTGTGGCCATCGGGGTCCAGCACGAAGGCGCCATAGTAGTCCGGATGATAGTGCGCGCGGATGCCGGGCGCACCGTTGTCGCGGCCACCGGCGGCCAGCGCTGCGGCGTGGAAGGCATCGACCGGTGCGCGCGTCTCGGCGCGGAAGGCGATATGCAGGGGCGGCTGGTTGGGCGCGCCGCGGCTGATCCAGAAATCGGGCTTGCCGTTCTCGCCGAAGCCGGCCACGTCGGTATGGCCGGTCACGGCCGCGGGCAATTCCATCAACAGGGTATAGCCGATGGGGGCGAGCGCCTTCTGGTAAAAGGCCTTGCTCTGGTCGAAATCGCTGACGATGACGCCGGTGTGGTCGATCATGCTGCATCTCCTGATGATAGGGTGAGCGCCGATCATAGGGCTTGCCCGTCATCGCGGTCAATCCGGCGCCAGCGCAGATCCCGTATGATGCTGCTTTCTCCCGCACATCACTGCCATGTCTTCCTCCCCGGAAATCAGCTTTCCCCGCCACGTCGTCGTCATCGGTGCCGGTGCCGTCGGCCTGATGAGCGCCATCCATGCGCTGGACCAGGGCTTGCAGGTCACCCTGCTGGATGTCAACGAGCCCGGCAGCGAGGAAGCGTCCAGTTATGGCAATGCCGGCTGGCTGTCGTCGCACTCGGTGATCACGCCGGTGGAGCCGGGCATGTGGAAGAAGGTGCCGGGCTACCTGATGGATCCCATCGGTCCCCTGTCCATCCGCTGGCGCTACCTGCCACGGCTGACGCCCTGGCTGCTGCGTAACCTGGCCAGCGCCCGCCGCGAGCGCATCCGCAGCACCGCACGCGCCCTGCGCACGCTGGTGGTGGATGCCCGCACGCTGCATCACGAGATCGCCTGCCGCGCCGGGGTCGGTCATCTCATCGACACCTCCGGCGTGCTGCACGTCTATCGCTCGCGCCAGCAGTTCGAGGGCGATGCCTTCGGCTGGGGCGTGCGCCGCGAACTGGGCATACAGTGGACCGAGCTGGACGGCGAGGCCCTGCGCCAGCGCGAGCCCGACCTGGACCCGGCCTTCGGATTTGCCGTGCAGGTGGACGAAGCCGGCCACTGCAAGAATCCGGGCGCCTACATGCGAGCCCTGCAGGCCTATGCGCTGGCGCGTGGCGCGCACTACGTCAAGGCCGCTGCCACCGGGTTCAGGGTGGAACAGGGACGGCTCAAGGCGGTCTTGACGGCGCCGGGCGAGATTGCCTGCGACGCCGCCGTGATCAGCGCCGGTGCCCGCTCCAAGGCCCTGGCGGCGCAGGCCGGCGACCATGTGCAACTGGAGAGCGAGCGCGGTTACCACGCCGTCATCAGCGGCCACGCGCAAGAGGCGCGTGCGCGCATGCCGATGATGGTGTCGGAGTTCAAGGTGATCGCCACGCAGATGGAGATGGGCCTGCGCATTGCCGGCCAGGTCGAGTTCGCCTCCTTCGAGGCCGCACCGGACTGGCGGCGTGGCGAGATCATGCGCGATATCGCCCTGAAGCTCTTCCCCGGCCTGCCGCGCGCGCTGCCGCAGAGCGATGTCAGGTTCTGGCTGGGACGTCGTCCCAGCACGCCCGACGGCATGCCCTGCATCGGCGCGGCCAGTGCCAGTAGCGACATCATCCATGCCTACGGACATGGTCACATCGGCCTGGGTTGCTCGGCCCGTACCGGCCGCATCGTCGGCCAGCTATTGGCCGGACAGGCGCCCGAGATCGACCTGGCGCCGTTCAGCCCGCAGCGTTTCTGATCTTCTGGTGTTGGCTCAGAAGCGGATGTCCTGGGCCGGGCGCACCGTCGTGCGTACGCCATAGGCGCCCAGGTTGGATAGCGTGGCATGGTGGTGGGCCACCACGTCGGCCACCGACAGCACGCCATTGGGCGCGGTGGTATGGGCGTCGGCCGCCAGGGTGACCGGATAGCCCAGCGCCAGGGCGCGCCGCACGGTGGATTCCACGCAGAACTCGGTCTGCATGCCGCAGATCACCAGGTCGGAGATATGACGCATCTTCAGCATGGCCTGCAGGTCGGTCTGGTGGAAGGCGTCCGAGCCGCGCTTGCGCAGGCGCAGGTCCTGGTCGGTATGCTGCAAGCCGCTGGCCAGCTGCCAGCCCTGGCTGTCATGCACCAGCGTGCCCTGGTCCTCGTGTTGCACGAAGATCACCGGCGCGCGTGACGCACGCGCCTTTTGCGACAGCAGGTTGATGTTGGCAATGGTGCGCTCGCCGTTGTCGACGGCGTCGGGACCGCTACAGAGGGCGTGCTGGACGTCGATGATGAGCAGGGCTGTACGCATGGCGGGTTTCGCGAGGGGAAGTGCAGAAGGGTAACGCAATTTCGCGTGTCATACGCAAGAGCGCGCCTGGCAAGGATTCCGGCTTGCCTGTTTGACCATTGCCAGGCTGACACTGCGTCAATTTGTCCCATTCCTGGGTGGCGATGGCTTGGATAGAATAAGACTTCTTTTCCACCGCTGTTATCGTTTGCCATGACCGCTCTCTTCGACCGCCTCGAAAGCTTCCTGCGCAAGGCCTCCGGACTGCACATCGTGCTGGCCCTGTTGCTGGTGTGCGGCCTGCTGTGCTGGGCGGTGTGGGTGTGGGCGACCGGCGAAGGACGCACCCCCTTCGGCATGCTGGATTTCTGTATCACCCCCCCTGCAAAATAAGTTTTTCCTGTTTGCAACATTAGTTTTTGCGCCTGCACGCCCATGGCGAAGCGTCCTACAATGGCCGCTTTCGCAATATTTCCCGGCAGCATGGCGTCTTCCCCGACTTCTCCATCCACCAGCACTTTCCATCCCCGGTTGAGCCTGCAGACGCTCACGCGTGGCGACGGCCTGCTGGGCATGCGCGCGCATGGCCTGTTCGGGCCACGCGGCGCCATGGTGACGGTGGCGCAGATCGACTGGGTCTATGGCGCGGGGGCGCAGCGCTGGAGCACGCCCGCGCCGACCGGCCAGGGCGAGGACGAGCCGACCTACACACCGGCCCACATCACGCGTGACCACGCCGCCGAATCGGCCGCGCTGGAGTGGATCCGTGAGCTGGGCCTGTTGCCCCTGCGCGAAGACGCCCTGCAATGGCGCGCCCACAATCCGCTGCACGATGCCGGCCCCTTGTGGACGCTGGTGCAGGAGGATTTCTTCGGCGACTTCTGGGCCGACCAGGCGCCCCGGCTGCAGCAGATGGGCTGGACCTTGCGCGCCCGCCCGGGCTTTGCGCACGAGAGCATCCCGGTGACGGCCTGGCGCTTCATCGTCAGCAGCGACACCGGCGAAGTGCTCCAGCGCGAAGTGGCGGCGCCCTTGCAGGAGCGGGCCTTCTCCAGCGAGATCTTCGACGGTCTCGACCCGTCGGGGCGCTGGCTGCTCTCCATCGGCATCGAGGTCGATGGCGCGGTCATGGACGTGGCGCCGATGGTGGCCGACCTGTTGCGCCGCGATCCGCGCTGGGCCGATGCGCAGCAGGTCGAGCGCATCGATCCCCATGCCGTCATCTCCCTGCGCGCGCCCGGTGGCCGTCGCATCGATGCCATGGCCGGCCCCCTGAAGGCGGTGGTGTTGTCGCTGCTGGACCTGCTGGTCGATCTCAAGCGCAAGGAGGGACCGCTGCAGCTCACCCCCTGGGATGCGCACCGGCTCGACAGCATCCACGCCGCCCTGCAGGCACTGGATGGTGCGTCCCCCTGGCAGATGAGCGGCCAGGGCAGCGTGCTGGCGCTGGCACAGCGCCTGCGCGCGGCCGGCAGTGTCCAGCCGGTGGCGCCGCCACAAGGACTGGGCCTGACATTGCGTGCCTACCAGCTGCAGGGTGTGGCGTGGATGCAGTACCTGCGTGCGCAGGGTCTGGCTGGCATCCTGGCCGACGACATGGGCCTGGGCAAGACCGCCCAGGTACTGGCCCACCTGCTGATCGAAAAAGAGGCCGGTCGCCTGGACCTGCCGGCACTGGTGGTGGTGCCGACTTCTCTGCTGTTCAACTGGCAGCAGGAAGCCCGTCGCATCACGCCGTCCCTGCGCGTGCAGGTGCTGCATGGTGAAGACCGGGCGCAGCACGTCGCGGCGGTGGCCGCCGGCCAGGCCGACCTGGTGCTGACCACCTATCCGCTGTTGTGGCGCGACCTGGACCAGTTGCTGCCGCTACGCTTCCACCTGCTGGTGCTGGACGAGGCACAGACCGTCAAGAATGCCGCCTCGCGCAGCGCCGCAGCCGCGCGCCGCCTGCGCGCCCGGCATCGCCTGTGCATGACCGGCACGCCGCTGGAGAATCACCTCGGCGAATTGTGGAGCCAGTTCCATTTCCTCATGCCCGGCTTCCTGGGTGACGCGCGCAGCTTTGCGCGGCTGTGGCGCAAGCCCATCGAGGAGCAGGGCGAGACCGTGCGCGCCCGCCTGCTGGCGCAGCGCGTGCGGCCCTTCATCCTGCGCCGGCGCAAGCAGGATGTGCTGCAGGAATTGCCGGCCCGCAGCGAGATCATCGAACGCCTGCAATTGCAGGGCCGCCAGCGCGAACTCTACGAGAGCGTGCGCCTGGCCGCCGACAAGCAGGTGCGCCGCGCACTGGAGCGGCGCGGACTGGGCGGCTCGCAGGTGACGGTGATGGATGCCCTGCTCAAGCTGCGCCAGGTCTGCTGCGATCCCTACCTGCTCAAGCAGGGCCGCATGCCCAAGGGGATAGAACGCGCCAAGATCGAATGGCTGCGCGACATGCTGCCGGCGCTGGTGGAAGAGGGCCGGCGCATCCTGGTGTTCTCGCAATTCACCAGCATGCTGGCCTTGATCGAGGCACAGCTGCAGGCGCTGCAATTGCCCTGCCTGTCGCTCACCGGTGCGACCGCCCCGGCCGACCGGGGCGAGCTGATCGCGCGCTTCCAGGCCGGCCAGGCGCCGTTGTTGCTGGTGAGCCTGAAGGCCGGTGGCGTGGGCCTGAACCTGACCGCCGCCGATACGGTCGTACTGGTCGATCCCTGGTGGAACCCGGCCGTGGAAGAGCAGGCGATCGCGCGCGCCCATCGCCTCGGACAGACGCGCCAGGTGTTCGTCTACAAGCTGGTCGTCGAAGGCAGTATCGAAGAGCGCCTGCTCGAATTGCAGGCCCGCAAATCGGCGCTGGCCGAGGGCATGCTGGGACGCGACGACGCCGGCGCCATCAAGTTCGGTGAAGCGGAATTGCAGGCCTTGCTGGCGCCCCTGGGGGCTGGTGTGGCGGAGAAGATCCTGCCATTGGCGTGAGCGATGCACTTGCCTCCCTGCAAGCAACGGTCGCGGCTTGCCGACTCAGACATTTCCTGATGTTGCCTTCGTGATGGGGGCGCTACCATGCGCTCATTCAAATTCAAATCACGCATATCGGGGTGGAACGGGACATGGGCTGGATCGGCGTCGTCATGCAGTATTCGATCTACGCGGCGCTGGTGCTGTGCGCGCTGGGCCTGGTCGCTACCATCGGGTTGTTCATCGCCCTCGAACAGCGCGGACAGGAACGTGCCGAGCGCGATGTCCGGGAGCTCATGGAACGTCCCATGCCCCGCGTCCACGCCAGCGATGACGGCTTGCCCACGCATCCCTGGGAAGAAATGCGCAACCGCATCGGCGAGATGCAGATCATCGCCGAAGAAAACGACCGCCCCACCCCCTTCAAGAACATCGCCTGATACCACCCAGGTATTTCGTGTCGTGATAGCAGAAATAAGCGGCTGTCATGGCAGCGTTGCCAGGCATAGCGTCCAGCGTCGCGCCGGAAATCCTCCAGTCGCCCGCAATCCCTTTGCTGGCGTGGCTTTGTGCATATCGTTAAAAATTATTTCCCGATAGCCTTTTCCTGATCGGCGACATAGTCACAATCGATTGTTCCACTTCCCGGAACACTCAATTCTCCTGGCGTGGGTTTTTCTGCCGTCCTCCCTTCCGTAGACTTCAGTCCATCGATGAACGACATCGCAACGCAAGAAACGATGCGGTTCTGAGAGAGAGGCACATGTCATCTCACACAACCGACACATGTACCCGATTTCGTCGATCCGATAGCGGATCGACTTCACTGAACCTTCAAGGAGAACATCATGTCCGCAAAGACCATCATCGCCGCCGTCCTGGCCCTGTCCGCTTCGTCCGTCGCTTTCGCCGAAGCACCGTATCCGGTTGAAAAGCCTTTCGTTTCCCACACCACCCGCGCTGCCGTGAAGGCCGAACTGGTCAAGGCAGATCAACAAGGCCTGGCCAACCAGCCTGACTCGGTGTTCCCGGCGACCACCTCGGCTCCGGCCAACAGCGGCCTGCAAACCGCCGGTAGCGTCTCGGCTTCGACCTACGCTGGTGCCTGATTGCAGCCAGGCGGGAGGAGGCGGCGAGTGCCGCTTCCCCAGCCACCGGGTCAGCCAGCAAGTAAGTAGATAGAAGACGCATCACAAGCAAGTCAGCAAGTACAACAACAACGAGGAAACCATCATGCTGCACCAACTGTTCTCGCGTAGCCTGTCCGTCTATCCACGGATCTACCTGCAATTCGCGGCCCTGGTGGCCTTGCTGATCGCAGCCGAGTTCAGCGTGGGTACGCTGTCCATGATGCTGACCCAGCGCGCGCTCTATCGTGTATCGCAGCGCGTGCGCAACCGCCGTAGCCGCTTGCGCCAGCGGCGCGAAGCGCACGGCGATCGCCTCGATGGCAATTGTTGTGCTTGAGAATCCGCCAGGGTTCACCCCTGAAACGGCACGCCGCACTCCGGCGTGCCGTTTCCATTTCTGCCTGGGCGTCAGGGTGATGGCCTCGGCCATGCCGGGACGGCGCCAGGATATTCCTCCACAGACAGCCCGGTAGACCGCAATCCCCCATCTGGCGCGCTCTATGCCAAAATGGCATGGGACGCCGGCGGTGCCGTTTCGGTATAGTTGCAGGCGTCCAAGGGAGGGCTTGCCGGCGCCATGCCGCATCGGGCCCGACAGATTCGCCGCCTGTTTTGCGCGGCATGCCAACGGGGTGGGGACAATGGAAATCAAATGGGTGGAGGACTTTCTCTCGGTGGTCGAGACGCTGAACTTCAGCCGCTCGGCCAAGCTGCGCAATGTCACGCAACCGGCCTTTGGCCGCCGCATCCGCTCGCTGGAGACCTGGCTGGGCGCCGAGCTGTTCGACCGTTCTTCCTATCCCTGTGCGCTCACGCCCGCCGGTGAATCCTTCGTGCCGATTGCCAAGGAGATGCTGAACCAGTCCATGCAGGCGCGCCTGGTGTTGCGCGGGCAACTGGCCGGTGCCCAATCGGCGGTGCGCTTTGCGATGCCGCATACGCTGCTGCTGACGGTGTTTCCCAAGCTGCTCTCCGAGATCGAGAAGAAGATCGGCGCCATCGCCACCACCGTCATGGCCGGCAACGTGCATGACGCCGTGATGGCCCTGGTCGAGCGCAATTGCGATCTGCTGATCTGCTATGACCATCGCCAGCAGGGTATTGCCCTCGATACCGAGCGCTACGATGTGCTCTCGCTGGGCAAGGAGCCGCTGCGCCCCTACGTGAAGACGCTGGCGGGTGGCCTGCCCAAGTATGTGTTGCCGGGCACGCCCAATGATCCGCAGCCCTTCCTGAGCTATTCGCCGTATTCCTCGCTGTCGCGCATCGTCGAGAAGGCGTTGCACTCCAGTCCGCGTCGCGTACACCTGTTCCGCCGCTTCGAGACCGATCTCGCCGAGGGCTTGAAGAGCATGGCCGTGGAAGGTCATGGCATCGCCTGGCTGCCGGCCAGCGCCGTGGCGCGCGAGATCGCCGAGGGCAAGCTGACCCTGGCCATCGCACCCAATGACAGTGAAGCACAGGAACAGGGGCTGTGGTGCGAGGAGATGGATATCCGCGTCTATCGTCGCATCGATGGCGCCAATCCCGACATCGACCGCATCTGGAATTACCTCAAGTCCGAGCACGGCTCGCACTGATTTCGTCCCCCGGGGACGCCTACTCCGACACACACTGAAGGACAGCACCATGAAATTCCTGACCAACCAGCAGATCAGCGAACTGCTCACCACCGAAGATGCCATCGCCTCCATGCGCGACGCCTTTGCCGGTGCCGCCGAGGGCGCGCACCAGGGACGCGTGCGCACCAGCGCTTCCAATGGCGTGATGCTGTCGATGATGGGCGCGGTGATCCCGGCGGCGGGCATCGCCGGCGCCAAGGTCTATACCACCATCAAGGGCCAGTTCAAGTTCGTCATCCAGTTGTTTTCCACCGAGACGGGCGCGCCCCTGTGTACCATCGAGGGCGACACCATGACCGGCCTGCGCACGGCCGCCGCCACCGCCGTGGCCTGCGATGCGCTGGCCCGTCCCGATGCGCAGGTGCTGTCGGTGATCGGTACCGGCGTGCAGGCGCGCTCGCATATCCCGGCGCTGCTGCAGGTACGCAAGTTCAAGGAGGTGCGGGTGGCCGGCCTGTCGGGCCAAGAGGCGCTGGCCGATGACATCACCCGCACGCTGGGTGTGCCGGCGCGCGCCGTCGAGGTCGATGACGCCGCCGCCAATGCCGACGTGCTGGTCACGGTGACGCGGGCGAGCACGCCGCTGTTCGATGGCAAGCTGCTGCGTCCCGGAACTTTCGTGGCCGCCGTGGGCGCATCCAAGGCCAATGTACGCGAACTGGACGACACCGCCATCGGCCGTGCCGCCGCCCTGTTCGTCGAATGGAAGCCACAGGCCCAGCAGGAAGCCGGCGACCTGGTGCAATGTGCGCCGGGCGTGTTCGACTGGGCGCAGGTGATGGAACTGGCGCAGGCCGTCGACGGCAGCATGCCTTACCAGCGCAAGCCCGAGGACATCGTCATCTACAAGGCCATCGGTATCGGCCTGGAAGACGTGGCCCTGGCCGGGCTGGCCTACCGCAAGGCCTGCGTGAAGTACGGCTGGTAAGCGGGAAGGAATAAAAAAACGGGCGCTGCAGATCCAGTCTGCAGCGCCCGTTTTTTTCGTGTCCGGCTCAGGCGGTGGCCTTGCCCTTGATGCTCATGGCGGGCTTGGCGCGCAGCGCCGTGGCGGTGGCCAGCAGCACGATGGCGATGCCGGCGACGCTGCCCCAGGTGATCGGCTCATCCAGCAGCAGCCAGGCCCACAGCGAGGCTGTCATCGGTACCAGGAAGGTCACGGTGATGGCCTTGGTCGCCCCTTCGGCGGCAATCAGCTGGAAGAACAGCGCATAGGCGATGCCGGTACAGACGATCCCCAGCACCAGTACAGCCAGCAATGCCGGCAGCGTGCTGGCGACCAGTGCGTGCGGCACCGAGGGCAGGGCCAGTGGCAGCAGGCACAGTGCCGCCGCGAACTGGCTGCCGGCGGCAATGGCGATGGGCGAGATGCCGCCGGCGCGCATGCGCGTGAAGGTGGCCGCGAAGCCATAGCTGACCGCCGCGCCCATGGCCGCCAGCACGCCGCCAATGACCAGCGCATCGGCCGGGGCCGGGCCGATGCCCACCAGCACGGCCACCCCCACCAGCCCCAGCACGAAGGCCAGCGCGCGCACCGGGCTCAGCTTTTCGCCCAGCAGCAGGAAGCCGAACAACGCCGTGAAGATCGGTGCCAGCGAATTCATCGTGGCCATGTAGGCCGAGGGAATATGCAGGGCCGACCAGGCGAACAGCGCAAAGGGCAGGGCGGTATTGAACACGCCGATGACCAGGTAGGGCAGCCAGTTGCGGCGCCAGTGCAGCGGCACGCCGCGCACGCGGGCATAGGCCAGCAGGGCCAGGGTCGCCAGCGAGGCGCGACCGAAGGTGGTCAGCATGGGGCCGAAGACCGGGGCGGCAATGCGCATGAGCATGAAGCTGGTGCCCCAGATGGCAGCCAGCAACAAGAGCTTGACGATATTGGATGAGGACATGGGAGGAAGACATGGCCGTGGCCGGCCGATGCCATCGAAAAGGCGCAACAATCGGATCATGAGTCTAAACCCGGTGCTTGCCTGGCGTCCCGGTACAGTTGCAGTGTTTCCGCCGGGCCACTTGTGCTGGCGCAACAGTTGTACCGGGCGCTGGCCGGCAACTGTACATGTTGCCGGGGCGCAGGTGCTGTTAGTCTTGACGCTCTTTGCCACGCATTTTCATCGGAGGGACAGCATGCTCAAGATCTATGGCCGCGATAATTCCATCAATGTACGCAAGGTCCTGTGGGCCTGTGTGGAAATGGGGATTGCGTTCGAACGCGAAGACTGGGGAGCCGGCTTCCGCTCCACCAGTGAGCCGGCCTTCCTGGCGATGAATCCCAATGCGATGGTACCGGTGATCGACGATGGTGGCTTCGTGCTGTGGGAGTCCAATTCCATCCTGCGCTATCTGGCTGCGCAATACGGCGCCAGCAGTGCCGCCCCGCTCTATCCGGCCGATGTGCGCCAGCGGGCGCGCGTGGACCAGTGGATAGACTGGCAGGCCAGCGACCTCAACCGCAGCTGGAGCCAGGCCTTCATGGCGCTGGTGCGCAAGTCGCCCGAGCACGACGATGCCACCTTGGTGGCGGCATCGATCGCCAACTGGACGCGCTATATGCGCGTGCTGGAGCAGCAGCTGGAACACACCGGCGGCTATGTGGCCGGTGCGGAGTTCACGCTGGCCGATATCCCGGTGGGGTTGTCGGTCAACCGCTGGTTCGGTACGCCCTTCGCGCATCCCGATCTGCCGGCGGTGGCGGCCTACTATGAACGCCTGCGTGGGCGCGAGGGTTTCCGTCGCTACGGTTGCAACGGCCAGGCCTGAGCATCCGGGAGGATGACCGCGAGGGGCGCGGCGCGGTACACTGCGCGCATTCCTATCCTTGCAGGTGCTCCATGGCTACCAGAAAAAAGAAATTGCTGTTCCTCGCCGCCTTTCTCGGCTGCCTGCTGCTGGCCAGCGTGCCCTTGATCTCCCTGCTGTTCTATTGATCCCAGGCAAAAAAAATCCCCGGTCGCTTGACTGGGGAGAACCATCGAATCCAGCAGGATTCGTGGCGACAGCGGGATGGCGGCGCGCAGTGGCAGCACCGCCTGAACGGGTCAGACCGGGATCGGGCCGACCAGCTTGCCGACGCTATGCGCCAGCGGATGGTGACGCCACTTCGCTTCGGCAAACAGGTAGACGCCCAGCGAAGACAGGACCACGGTGATCAGGGTAGCGAGAGCGACAGTCAGCACCGCCCGCCCTTGAGCTCATCAGTAGCGTTCCAGCCAGTGCGCATACGGCGCCGGCAGCGTCCACGAGGGCCGTTCCACGCGCAGTTCCTTGGCCGCCTGGTAAGGCCAGTGCGGGTTGGCCAGGTGGGCGCGGCCCACCATCACCAGGTCCAGTTGCCCCGACTTGACGGCGTGCTCGGCCAGCTCGGAGGTACCGAAGCCCCAGGCCGACGACACCGGGATATCGACTTCTTCACGCACGCGCTGGGCGATCGGGCCGAGGAAGGCCGGACCCCAGGGGATTTGTACGTCAGGAATGGTAAAGCCCATGGTCACGCTGATCATGTCCATGCCGCTGGCCTTGAATTCGCGCACCACGGAGATCGAGTCCAGCAGCGTCTGCTCGTCGCGGCCATCGTATTCGATCACGCCGAAACGCACCGTCAGTGCCAGCTTCTCCGGCCAGACTTCACGCACCGCGCGCAGCGTCTCGATGAGGAAGCGGGCGCGGTTTTCCACGCTGCCGCCATAGAGGTCATCGCGCTGGTTGGAATGCGCCGAGAAGAAGCTCTGCGCCAGGTAACCGTGGGCGAAGTGCAGCTCCAGCCATTCGAAGCCGGCATCGCGCGCGCGGATGGCGGCATCGACGAAGTTCTGGCGCACGCGGGCGATGTCGTCCATGCTCATGGCCTTGGGGACCTTGGGCAAGCCACCGCCATAGGCCAGTGCCGACGGGGCGATGGTGTCCCAGCCACGGGCATCGTCGGCGGCCATGTGGTCGTCGCCTTCCCAAGGACGGTTGGCACTGGCCTTGCGGCCGGCGTGGGCGATCTGGATGCCCGGCACCGAACCGGCCGCCTTGATGGCTTGCACCACCGGCACGAAGGCTTGCGCCAGGTCATCATTCCAGATGCCGGTGCAACCCGGTGTGATACGGCCTTCCGGCGCCACGGCGGTAGCTTCGACGATCACCAGGCCGGCGCCGCCACGGGCGATGCTGGCGTAGTGCGACAGGTGCCAGTCGTTGACCTTGCCATCGACGGCCATGTACTGGCACATGGGCGGGACGGCGATACGATTGCGCAGGCTCAGGTCCTTGAGCTTGAAGGGTTGGAACAGTGCGGACATGTGGATTCCTGTCGTAAGAAAAGAGGGGTCATCAGGCAAGGGCGGCTTGCCCTTGTGGATCGCGCAGGGCAATCTCCGGTGATGCTTCGTTGGTTCGAATATATACGAACTATGGAAGGAGTATAACCCAAGGTGTATCATCCTGCAGATGCGTCCCTATAAACACCCTGCCGTTGACGAGTTCGTGCTGGAGCGCGTGCTGTATGCGCTGAGCGATTCGATCCGCCTGGAGATCGTGCGCCATCTTGCGCGCGTGGAATGCGCCACCTGTGGCGAGCTCGATGGCGGGCGTCCCAAGTCCACCGTCTCGCACCACTTCAAGGTCCTGCGCGAAGCGGGGCTGGTGCGTACCGAGAGCAATGGCACCACCCACATCAACACCCTGCGCGGTGCCGAGATCGAGAGCCGCTTCCCGGGCCTGCTGCCGGCCATCCTGGCGCAGGGGGAGAAAGCGCCCGGCCGCCGTCGCAAGCTGGCGGCCTGAGCTGCAGCTGTTACTCTCCTAGAGCTTGCCTGCCGCGATGTCGGCATCGACGGCGCCAAATGCCGTGGCCATGGCATGCAGCTCCGCCTCCACCGAAGTATTGCCGCGGAAGTCATCGCATACCACGCGACGGAAGGCGACCGGATTGTCGTTGCGATGCAATTGGTAGTTGCCCACCCAGGTAGCGTCGAGCTGTTCGGTACTGTTGACCCGGATGAAATAGCCGTGATGTTCGGCCACGTCGTTGTCGAGCAGGGTATCGATGACCGCGCGGGCATAGCCCACGCCGGCCACCTGCGCTGCCGCCACCGAACCGAACGGGTTGCCCCGCAGGCCGGGCGCCGGTTCGCCGTCGATACTGACGGCGCAGAGTACGTCACCGTCCCGTTGCTGCGTGCAGGAGACGCTGATGTGCTTGCCGCGATAGGTGGCGCCGTAGGTGGAATTCATGAAAAGCTGTTCTGGTTGGTGTGGAGTGAGGCAATACCTGGAATTTAAACGATAACTCCATTCAAGGTGTAGCGGGATTCGGCGACATCTACGCCTTGGGTAGGCGCTTGTGGAGCTGGATCTGATCGGCCATCCTGTCAAAATCGGATTGATATCGGGCGTCCTGGATGACTCTGAATTTTTCAAATTCGGTGAAGGCCTTCTTTTCTGCCGCCTCCCTCCGTACATGACCATGGTTTTCCAGCACCTCGTAGGCGTTGAACCTCAGGAAACCATCCAGCTTGTCAGCCCATTCCTGCATTTTCATGGGGATATGCCTTCTTGCAAAATTCTCGGCGAAGTCGAGGTACATGCTGACCAGGCGATTGAGGTTGTCCAGCTCTTCTTCATCGAGGTAGTTCTTGCCGACAGTGACGTCCAGCCGGTTGAGCTTGCCGCCGGAGTTCTCGTTCTTGTACGAAAAGAGGCCCATATTCGGCTTTGACGCGTCCGCCCGTCGTTCAATGAGTTCGGCCGACGTATGGCCGTGGATGGCATAGTGAAGCTTGTCCTGCACGTGCGCGTAGAAACGCTGGGTGATCGGTGCATCCTTGTCGTAATCAATGCTGCACTGGCTGTAAATGTCGGTGATCTTTTGATAAAAGCGCCGTTCGGAGGCCCGGATCTCCCTGATTCTTTCGAGCAGCTCATCAAAGTAATCTTTTCCGAAGAGCTGGCTTGCTTGCCGGAGCCTGTCGTCGTCAAGCGCAAATCCCTTGATCAGATAGTCGCGCAGAACGGTGCTTGCCCATTTCCGGAATTGCGTCGCCTGGTGAGAATTGATGCGATAACCTACGGAAATGATGGCATCGAGGTTATAAAAGCTTGTTTCATAATTTTTCCCATCAACGGCAGTTATCCGGATTTTCCGGATAACTGAGGCTGCATCAAGCTCCGCGCTCTGAAAAATATTGCGGAGATGCTCGCTGACCGTTCTCACGTCCACACCGAAGATCTCGGCCAGTCCCTTCTGGGATGACCAGACGGTTTCATTCTCCACGATGACTTGTACTTTCACCTTCCCGTCACCGGAGGTATAGAACAGGAAATGGGAATTGCCGCGCGCTTCCGCACCGTCCATCTCCGGAGCAGCTCCGGTCTTGCCGGCACCAGCTGTGGGTGGGATGGGCGCATCCTGCGTGGCAATGAAATCGGCCGGCACGAGGATGATCCCGTTGTTGCTGGCGACGTCCAGCAGTTGCCCATGCCATTTTGCCGGGATGAGGCCCTTTTTCACCCAGTACGATATGGCGCTCTGATGAATGCCCAGAAGGCGGGCCAATGCGGATTGACCACCGAATTTCTCAATGACCTTCTTGGCACTCATCTGGTGGTCCTATTAATAAAATTGATGTGCATATCAACCATGAATAAGGGTATCAAATAATTTGATAGCCCAGCTGTGTTTTTCGATCACCATGGCCGGGGGCGCTACGTGGTGATCCGACGCATTATTTTCATGGTGGGATGGTTTGCCAAGACGAAGCGCTGAATCTCCCCGGTAGTGCGGAAATTTGTGCGGGTTCAAGCGCAGAAATTCCGGGATGAAAAAAGGCCCGCATGTCCCCATGCGGGCCTTCAGACAGTCAAGCCAGTCAGCGCAATGCCGGAGGCATCAGGATCCGTGCTTGGCGATCCCCGCGCGCATGCGGCTCACTTCACTCTCCGATACCGCGCCGGCCTGGTTGCCCCAGCCCTGGCGCACGAAGCTGGCCAGCTCTGCCGCTTCCTTGTCCGAGAGGCGATGCGCGAAGCCCGGCATGACCAGGATCGAGGGGGCCTTCTCGGTCGAGGGCGTGCGCGCGCCGGCCAGGATCACATGCAGCAGCGCGCTGGGGTTGTCGGCATTGACCACCGTCGCCCCATCGAGCGCCGGGAAGATGCCCGGCGCCCCCCGGCCATTGACGAAGTGGCAGGCCGCGCAATTGTCCAGGTAGAGGCGCTCGCCCAGGCTCAGGTCCTTGGCGGCCGTCAGCTTCTTGGCCGTGGCATCGGCCCCCTGCGGCGTGACGCTGGCGCTCTTGCTGGTCACCACCGGCGCGAGGGTCTTCAGGTAGGCGGCGATGGCCTGCAGGTCCTCGGGCTTGAGGTGCGCGGTGCTGTGCTCCACCACCAGGCTCATCTCGCCGGCCACCGAGGCGGTCTTGTTGCGACCAGTCTGCAGGTAGTCGACGATGTCCTGTGCGCTCCAGTGCGGCATGCCGCGCAGCGAGGGTACGGTCCAGCCATTGAGGTCACCGCCCGAGAGGAACTGCGCCTGGCTGCTGTCGCTGGCCTTCTCGTTCATCGCAAAGCCGCGCGGCGTGTGGCAACTGCCGCAGTGGCCCAGGCCTTCGACCAGGTAGGCGCCGCGCTTGATCTCGGCGCTCCAGCCATCCTGTTCCTTGAACGGCTTGTCATTGGCGAAGAAGACATTCCACAGCTTCATCCCCCAGCGGAGATTGAAGGGGAAGCTCATGCTGGAGGCCGGCGGCGTGGTGGCGACCGGTTTCACGCCCTGCATGAAGTAGGTATAGAGGGCGTGGATGTCCTCGTCACTCACCTTGGCATAGCTGGGATAGGGCATGGCCGGGTAGAGCTGCGTCCCATCGGCGCGCACGCCATGGCGCACGGCAGCGGCGAACTGGGTCTCGCTGTAGTTGCCGATGCCGTGTTCCTTGTCGGGCGTGATGTTGGTGGAATAGATGGTGCCGTGGCCGCTGTCGATGGCCAGGCCGCCCGAGAAGGATGGCTTGCCCGCCGCGCTGTGGCAGGCCATGCAATCACCGGCGCGCGCCAGGTACTGGCCGCGCGCCACCACGTCCTGGTCAGCCGCGTGGGCGCTGGCCAGGGCGCCCAGCGACAAGGCCAGGGACGCAAAAAGGGATGTCAGTTTTTTCATGTCGTCTCGCCTCATGCCTGGACCAGCGGGCCGGGGTTTTTCAGGTACTGCGTCTTGATCGCCTGGGCCGCCATCAGGGTGATGGCGCCGATGGTGGCGGTGGGATTGGCCTGGAAGTTCTGCGGGAAGGCATTGCCGCCGGGGACGAAGACGTTGTGGACGTCCCAGGATTGCAGGTACTTGTTCAAGGCCGAGTCGCGTGGCGAATCCCCCATGATGGCGCCGCCCACGTTGTGGGTGGAGACGTACTTGGTGATGTCCCAGTGCGAGTCCAGTCCCAGGAAACCTTCGGAGAGGTGATCCGGGTTGAGCTCCTTGGAGATCTTCAGCACGATGTCGCGCAGGTAGCGTTGCAGCTTGAGCTCGTTCTGGCGCCAGTCGAAGGTCATGCGCAACAGCGGCTGGCCCCAGGGATCGCGGTAGTTGGGATCCAGGTCCAGGAAGTGGCCGCGATAGGACATGCAGGTGGTGGTGATGCTGATCTTCATGGAATGGTCGTACCAGTCGATCATGCCTTCCTTCCAGCCCTGGCCCCAGCTCGGCGTGCCCGGCGGCAGTGCCGTGCCGATCGGTGCGCCCGAGGCTTGCGAGCTGTGGATCTTGGCGCCGCCGATGAAGCCCAGCTTGATGCCATCGTCGAAGTTGCCCGGCGAGATATCGTTGAACATCTCACCGGTGGCCCCCGCCGTGGCGAAGGAATTGAAGTGCTTGTCCTTGAAGAACAGCGTCGCTCCGCCATTGGAGAGGAAGGCGTAGTTACGTCCGATCACGCCGGTCTCGGTGATGGGATCGTAGGGCTTGCCGATGCCCGACAGCAGCATCAGGCGCACATTGGCGAACTGGAAGCTGGAGAGGATCACGATCTTGGCCGGCTGGAACACTTCCTTCTTGTTCTCGTCGATGTAGGTCACGCCGCGCGCGGTCTTCTTGTCGGCATGCAGATCCACGCGGATGACGTTGGCGTTGACCTTGTAGTCGAAGTTGGGCATGCGCTTGACCACGTCCAGGATGGTGGTCTGCGGCGAGGCCTTGGAATAGTTCAGGCAGGGATACTTGCTGCAGAAGCCGCAGTAGTTGCAGGGCGCGATCTGGGCGCCATACGGGTTGGTCCAGGCCGTGGAGACGTTGGCCGAGGGATTGGGGAAGGGGTGGTAGCCCAGCTTGCGCGCTACGTCGGCAAACAGGCTGCTGTTGTAGGTGTCATGCAGCGGCGGCAGCGGATAGGGGTTCGAGCGCGGGCCCTCGAAGGGATCGCCGCCCGGCTGGATCTGGCCGCGCAGGTTGCCGGTATTGCCCGACAGGCCGCAGACCTTGTCGAAGAAGTCGTAGTGCGGCTCGATCTCGTTCCAGGTAAACGGGAAGTCCTTGATGCGCATCTCGGGATCGAGATTGCCGTGCCGGTAGGCCTGGTCGGCATAGGTCTTGAGCTTGATGTCGGTGGGCGTGGGGCGGATCAGCACGGCGGTCCAGTGCAGGCCCGAGCCACCCACGCCGGTGCCGGGCGCGAAGGCGCCCCACTTGCGGGTCGGCAGTGCCTGTTGCGCGGTGTTGTAACGCACCGTCAGGGCGGCATCGCGCGGCGTGGCGAAGACCTTGTTGCGGGTGGCGTAGCCGTACTGGTCGGCCGGCTTGGGATAGGCGAAGTCTTCGGGCGGACGGTCCGGGCCGCGCTCCAGGGCGCGTACCTTCAGGCCGGCCTGGGCCAGTTCGATGGCCATGATGGAGCCGGCCCAGCCGAGGCCGACGATGACGACGTCGACGTCGTCGTTGGTGATGTTAGGCATGGAGATTCAATCGGTAAGAGGTTGCAGGCGTGAACGTGGACGGGCTGCGCGCATCAGGCGCGCTTGCCCGACAGGCTCACGGGACCCAGCGGATACTTGACGTTGTGCTGGTCGACCCATTCGGTATAGGCCGCGCGCGCGCCGGGGAAGCCGATGGCGACCCAGGCCTTCATGTCCTTGTTGCCGCCATACATGGGGTCGGCCAGGTAGCCGTTCTTGGTATCGCCCAGCAACTGGCCGAAGAATTGCGAAGGCTTCATCGCGGCCTCGCCCAGCGCGGCGAAATCGACACCGTTCTTTTGCAGCGCGGTCAGCAGCGCATCCTTGTCCTTGGCCTCCAGCTGTTCGAAGGGCTTGCCATGCTGTTGCTGGCTGACTTGCTGGGTCAGCTTGATGCCGATGCGGTAGACGTCCTGCGGCGCATAGGGAATCTGGAAGCCCAGCGTGGAGGGGGCATCCGGCTGGTGCGGACCCTGCAGGTAGATGTCGTTGCCCAGGCCGGTGTGCAACTGCTGGTCGATGAAGACCGGCACATTGGTTTCCAGCGCACCGGGGCCGCGCCCTTCGGCGGGGATCAGGCGGTCGCAGGCGGCCAGGAGGAAGAGCCATTGCGCATCGTCGAAGAACACCGGCTTGTAGTGTTGCAGCTCGATGCCTTCCAGGCCATCGGCCCGGGCTGGCTTGAGCAGCGGAATCGCGACGATGGGAACGGCCGCTGCGGTGGCCGCCAGGACGGCGCGGCGCGAGGGACTGAACTTGGTAGTCATGGTGGTGGCAGTGTGGAGTGGGTGGAAAACAAGTTGCGCAACACGCCGGGGCACGCGCGCAAGGGGGAGATCGCGGCGCTCAGCGTGGTCCGTTACCGACGTGTGCCGTCCCGCATCGAGGGTGGCGTCTCGATGGGCAGGCAATCAGCTCGTGCGGGGAGGCCACCTGCCGCCAACAAGGGCAGGTGCCGGGCGCCAGCGAGGACGCCATGGTCTGGGTAATGGAGATGGAGTTAGCCATGTGCCGGAATCTCAGAGTGGATCAACTCGTCTCCGGTCTAGCATCCAGCCTGCGGGGCTGGCATTTCTTGTACCCGCGATCTTGTCATCCGGATAAGGCCGGTGCAGCGGGCGCCACTTGTGGGCGATGCCGGATTGTAACACCTCTACATGTCCGATGTCCTAGGACCGCTGTTCCTGGCCATCTCGGCGGTGTCTATCTTCGGCTACACTGCTGCCATCGTTTTCTCTTCACTGCTCTCTGATACGGAACACCATGCAGATCCGCGACGCCGACCTGGCCGACATCCCCGGCATTACCCCGATCTACAACGATGCCGTGGTCAATACCACGGCCATCTGGAACGACACCCAGGTGGATGACAAGAACCGCCAGGACTGGTTTGCCGCCCGGCGCCAGAGTGGCTATCCGGTGCTGATCGCGGTCGAGGATGGGAAGGTACTGGGTTATGCCAGCTTCGGCGACTGGCGTGCCTTCGATGGCTATCGCCATACGGTCGAGCATTCGGTCTATGTCCACAAGGACCATCGTGGCCAGGGCCTGGGTGTGGCCCTGATGGAAGCACTGATCGCACGCGCCCGCGCGCTGGGCAAGCACGTCATGGTGGCGGGCATCGACGCCAGCAATACCGGTTCGATCGCCCTGCATGAAAAGCTCGGGTTTACCCAGGTGGGGCAGCTGCCGCAGGTCGGCACCAAGTTCGGCAAATGGCTGGACCTGGCCTTCCTGCAGCTGACGCTGGATGCGCGTACCGATCCGGACCGCATTGGCACCTGATGCAAGCCTTCATGCCATGAAAAGGGCCGCCCGCAGGCGGCCCTTGCTGGCATCGCACACGGCCTAGCCGTTGTGCTTCTCGGGCTCGTGGTGGCCCTCTTCCTTCTTGTCTTCGTGCTTCGCCTCGGGTTTGCCTTCCCGTGGTTCCTGGCGCTTTTCTGCGCTCTTCTCGGCTTCGTGTACCTGGGCGGCATGGGCTTGCGGCTTCTCCGCTTCAGGCTTGCGTGCCGGCGCTGCCTGCTGCTCGTGGGCAGGGTTGCCTTGCGGCCGCATTTCAGGTCGCTCCATGTGCGGCATCGGTTTTTCAGCGGGATGGGGCGCGGCATTTTCCTTGTGCTCGACCGCCGCCTGCTGCGGCCTCACCGTGGCCGCCTTCATCTCCGGCGCATGGGCCGCCGGCGCGGCCTTTTCTTCCATCATCCTGCGGCGGTTTGCCTCGGCCTGTTGGGCTTGCTGTGCCTGCGCCGCTTGCTCGCGCTGATGCTCCTGGGCCTGGATGGCCGCTTCCTGCTGCGCACGCTCGTGAGGCGCCGCCATCGCTTGTGCCTGCGCATGCGGATTGGGCGCGGCTCCCGGACGCGCATCGCCAGCCGTGAAGTGCGGCATGCTCATCGGCGTGGCTGCCTGCTGCGCACGGGGTGCGGGCTCCTGGCGGTTCTCGATGCGGGTCTGGGCGTTGTTGATGTTGTTGACGTTATTGACGTTGGTGGTATTGCGGACGTTGCTGGTGCTGTTATTGATGTTGCTGACGTTATTGGTATTGCTGGTGTTGTTGGTGATGCGCGTGTTGTTCACGGTCACGTTGTTGGTGACGCGGTTGATCACCGTGGTGGAATGCGACACATAGGTCGTATTCTTGTACACCACGGCCGGCCGTTGCCAGTCCGATGCCGGCCGGTCACGCTCGACCGGTCCGCCCCAGTGCATGCCCCAGTCATGCCAGCCCCAGTCGCCATGATGGCTGATGGCCTCGCCCACGACGATACCCACGCCGAAGGACAGGGCGCCCACCACGATCTCGTTGCCCACCGGGCTGGGTGGACGATAGGCATACCCCGGATAGACCGGCACCGGGCCGCCGTAGACCACGGCCGGATCGTAGCGGGGCACGTAGACGGTATCAGGCTGGGCCGATTCGATGACGATGGTCTGCGGTGGCGGTGGCACCACCGGTGCGCCGGCATAGACCACCGGCGCACCGGGCGCATTGACATACTGCGTCGGCTCGGCCGCACGCGCCACGCTGGCCACCCGCAGCTGGCCTGAATTCTTGAGGTTGCCGGCCTGCTGCGCGCGCTGGCGCAGCGCCTGGATGGCGTTCATCACGTCATTGGGATCATTGACGAAGGCATCACCCAGCTGGCGCGTCCAGTCCGGATTGGAGGCCATCTGCGACAGCACCGCCGGGAACTGCGTGAGCGACTTCACGCTGACATCCCAGGGTTGCTTGTCTTCGGCGGCTTGCAGGACATCCCCCTTGAGCGCCGGATTCTGCCCCAGCCACTGGTTGGCGCTGCTGATCTGGTCCGGGTAGGTAGCCCCGGCCAGCACCTGCGCCACCAGCTTGTCGGGGAACAGTGCGATGGGGGCGACCATCTGTGAGAGCTGGTCCGCCGTCGGTGGTGTGTAGGCCGGCGTGGTGGGCGTCTCTGGCGCGCCGGCGGCGGCCGTGGGGGTGGGTACACTGTCGGTCTTGTTGCAGCCGGAAAGTGCAAGCAACACCGCCACGAAGGTGGCGGACAAGGCGATGGCGTGATGGCGGTTCTTTGTCATGATGTTGTCCTTGGCCCGGTCAGGAAAAGGGAGGAATGGCCTGCCCGATAGCGTGGAAACGGCACGACCGCTGGTGGCGTTGACGTGCAATTGTGAGCCGATGTGTCGGATGTAACAGCGGCTTGCTAACAGGTCCTGGCAGGCGAGAAACAGCTGAAAAACAGCTGAAAAACAGTGGAGAAGCAACCGGGCTGATTGTCCTTCTTCGAACGCGAAGGAGCGCAAAGGTTCTCGCCTCGGCAGCGTCTTTCTACTGACAAAACGCTGACGCGGCGGGCGTTCCCGGCCGGTATGGAGGTCCGGCGCGGAACGTGAATGCTGCTAGCTGGTACGCGTCACCTTGTTGAGATGACGTGGCTGGTCGGCGTCCATGCCGCGCGCCACCGACAGTTGCGCCGCCATCACATAGAAGGCCTGGATGGCGACGATGGGATCGAGATCGGGCGTGGCCGCCACCGGCAGGGTCAGGTTACGTTGCGGCACGTCCTCGGGGGCGGCCAGCAACACCCTGGCGCCACGCTGGCGCATCTCGTCGGCCAGCGCCAGCATGCCGGCCTGGCTGGGGCCGCGGGTGGCGAACATGAGCAGCGGATAGCCCTCCTCGATCAGCGCCATCGGCCCATGCTTGATCTCGGCACCACTGAAGGCCTCGGCCTGGATGGCACAGGTCTCCTTGCATTTCAATGCCGCTTCCAGTGCCAGGGCAAAGCCGGTGCCGCGACCCACCACCATGAGCCGGTCGGCCGGGGCCAGTGCCTGCACCGCGCTGCTCCAGTCGCACGCGGCGGCGATGCGCAAGGCATCGGGCAATTGCGCGATGGCCGCCAGGAAAGCGGCATCGTCCTGCCAGTGCCCGGTCAGCAGGGCGCCGGCCACCAGGCTGGCGATGAAGCTCTTGGTGGCGGCCACGCTGGACTCGATGCCGGCATGCAGCGGGATGCTCCATTCGGCCGCCTCGGCCAGCGGTGAATCGTCATGGTTCACCAGCGCCACCGTGCGCGCGCCGCCGGCGCGGAAATACCGGACCGGTTCCACCACATCGGGGCTCTGCCCCGATTGCGAGATGGCGATGGCCAGCGCATCGCGCACGATCAGCGGCGCCTGGTTCAGCGTCACCAGCGACATCGGCAGCGAAGCCACGATGCGTCCCAGGCGCGCCATCACGAGATAGGCGCAATAGGCCGCCGCATGGTCCGAACTGCCGCGCGCCACCGTGACGATGTTGGCCGGCGGCGCGGCGCGCAACTGCCGGCCCAGTTCGGCATAGCGGGCCTGGTCACGGCTTAGTTGCACGGCCACGTAGTCGGCGGCCGAACGGGCTTCCTTAAGCATCAGCGAGGTCAATCTCTTCTCCTTCCACATAAACGGCCTGGATGGCGAACTGGCGGTCCACCACCACGATATCGGCATGACAGCCGCCGGCGAGCCGGCCGCGATCGGCCAGCCCCAGGTAATCGGCGGCATAGGTCGAGGTGCGCAGCGCCGCCTCGGACACCTCCATGCCCAGCGAGACCAGGTTGCGCAGCGCCTGGTCCATGGTCAGGATGCTGCCGGCCAGGGTGCCGTCATCAAGGCGCACGCCACCGGCGCACTTGTGTACCACCTGGCGGCCCAGCGCATAGTCGCCATCGGGCATGCCGGCGGCGGCCGTCGAGTCGGTCACGCAGAACAGGCGCGGGATGGCGCGCAGTGCCGCGCGGATCGCGCCGGGGTGGACGTGCAGCAGGTCCGGGATCAGCTCCGCATAGTTCGCATGGGCCAGCGCGGCCCCCACCATGCCGGGCTCGCGATGATGGAAGCCGCTCATCGCGTTGAACAGGTGGGTAAAGCCCGACGCACCATGCGCCAGCGCGGCCACGCCATCGTCGTAGCTGCCGGCGGTATGGCCGATCTGCACCTTCATCCCACGGTTGGCCAGCTTGCAGACCAGCTTGAGATGACCGTCCACTTCCGGAGCGATGGTGATGAGTCTGAGCGGCGCCAGGCTGTGGAGATGATCGACCTGTTCCAGCGAGGCCTCGATGGCGAAGTCCGGTTGCGCACCCAGCTTGCCGGGATTGATGTAGGGACCTTCCAGGTGGACCCCCAGCACACGCGCATGACCGGCACGACGCGTGGCGCAGGCGGGGCCGATGGCCTTGAGGGCGTGCTCCAGTTCGTCCAGTGGCGCGGTCATGGTGGTGGCCAGCAGGCTGGTGGTGCCGTGGCGCACATGCAGGCGACTGAGGACATCAACGGCGTCACCGCCTTCCATCACGTCGCGTCCGCCACCACCATGCACGTGCAGGTCGATGAAGCCGGGCAGGATGTAGTGGCCCTCGTCGATGACACGCGGTTCGCGGCGCAGCGCCTGGCCTTCGACGGAACGGATGCGTTCATCGAAGACGATGTCGCCATGGACCCAGCCTTGCGGCGTGAGGACATTGCCTCGCAGGGTGTGGAGCGTGCTCATGCGGGATTCTCCTGGTTGTTGGTCATGGCCATGGCCCGCTGCGCCAGCAGCAGGGCGCCATCGGCGGCATCGGCACGGGCCGGGACGATGCGCTGGCGCAGGCCTGCATCGAGATAGGGGTGCAGCGCCTGCGCCAGGCCGCCGCACAGCGCCAGCGGCAGCCGCTGCAGCGGATCGAGTGCCGCCACCATCAGGCTGATCTCGGCGCCCGCCGCATGCAGGATGGCATCGGCGGCCGGATCCAGGCCGGCATGCTGCACCACCGGTCGGGCGGCGCGGGCAAAGGCGGCCTGGTCGGCCTGGGCGAGCCAGTCCAGCAGGGTGGCGCGCTCGTCGCGTTCTTCATGATCCGGTATGGCCGGTAATTCGCTGGCACACAGCGCCAGCATGGCATCGGCCAGTGGACCGCGCAGGGCGCGGCCATCGAGGGCGTGCTGGGCGTGGTGCAGCGCGCGCAGGCCGATCCAGGCGCCGCTGCCATCGTCGCCGCTGGGAAAGCCCCAGCCATCGACCACGCGCTGGCGGCCATCGATGTCCTGCGCAATACCGATGGTGCCGGTGCCCACCGCGATGATGGCGCCGGGTTCACCGCCATGCGCCCCCAGCAGGGTCGCCACGCCGTCGTTGACGATCTGCAGTGCGCCGAACTGCGGCGCCTGCGACTGGAAATCAGTCGCCCACTGCACCACGTTCTGGCCGGCGATGCCGATGCCCACGGCCAGGGTGGCGGGGGCGGGGACGGCCAGTCCGACATGGGCAAAGGCTTGCGCGATGGTGGCTTCGATGGCGTGCCAGGCATGGGTGGCGCCATTGCGCAGCGCCGAACCCGGGCCGCTGGCCTGGGCCAGCACGCTGCCGTCGACACGCGCCAGGCGCACCAGGGTCTTGGTGCCGCCACCATCCACGCCGATCAGGTAGGCGATGTCGGTCATGGTTCAGGCCGCCTGGCGTCGCGCCGATTGCAGGTTGCCGGGATGGCGCCGACGCAGCGCCAGGCCCTCGGCATCGAAGACGTGGAAGGCATGGCTGTCCACCGACAGCGTCAGCGGCTGGCCGATCTCCACGCTGCGATTGCCATCGCCGCGTACCACGATGTCCTGGCCGCCCTGCAGCGTCAGGTAGAGGTAGTTGGCCTCGCCCAGATGCTCGACCAGGTTGACCACGCCTTGCAGCACCTGGCCCTCGCCCGCGCCTTCGCGGATCTGCTCGGCGCGCATGCCCAGCGTGACCGCATCACCCACCTGCACGCTGCCGGCATCGACATCGGCCAGCAGGCGCAGCCCGCCGCCAATCTCGACCTGCACGCCGCTGCCATCGGCGCGTGTGACCACGCCCTTCATGAAGTTCATCTTCGGCGAACCGATGAAGCCGGCCACGAACAGGTTCTGTGGCTGCTGGTACAGCGCCAGGGGGCTGCCGGCCTGCTGGATGCGGCCTTCATGCATCACCACGATCTTGTCGCCCAGGGTCATGGCCTCGACCTGGTCGTGGGTGACGTAGACGATGGTGGCCGCCAGTTGCCGGTGCAGCTTGGCGATCTCCAGCCGGGTTTGCACGCGCAGCGCGGCATCGAGATTGGAGAGCGGCTCGTCGAACAGGAACAGGCGTGGCTTGCGCACGATGGCGCGACCGATGGCCACGCGCTGGCGCTGGCCGCCGGAGAGTTCGCGCGGCAGTCGCTGCAGCAGGTGGTCGATCTTGAGGATGGCGGCGGCGTGGCGGATGCGCTCGTCGATCTCGCTCTTGCTGCTGCCGGCCACCTTCAGGCCGAAGGCCATGTTCTTGTACACGTTCATGTGCGGATACAGCGCGTAGCTCTGGAACACCATGGCGATGCCGCGCTCGGCCGGTGGCAGGTGATTGACCACCTGGCCGCCGATACTGAGCTGGCCGCCGCTGATCTCTTCCAGCCCGCACAGCATGCGCAGCAGGGTCGACTTGCCGCAGCCCGAGGGGCCGACCAGCACGCAGAATTCGCCGTCGCGGATATCCAGGTTCAGGCCGGCCAGCACGTCGGAACGGCCGTCATAGGATTTGCGCAGATTGTCTATGCTTACATGTGCCATATCGATTCCTGAGTGTTATTTGACGGCGCCGGAGGTGAGGCCGCGGATGAGCTGGCGCGAGAAGGCCATGTACAGCAGCAGCACCGGAATCACCGCCATGGACAGCGCAGCGAGCACCGAATTCCAGTCGGTGGCGTATTGCCCGATGAATTGCTGCACGCCCAGCGTGACGGTGCGGGTGTCTTCGCCGGGCGCCAGGATCAGCGGGAACCACAGGTCGTTCCACGCCGGGATCATGGTGAATACCGCCACCGTGGCAATGGCCGGACGCAGCAACGGCAGGATCACGCGGAAGAAGATGGTGATCTCGCCCACGCCATCGCAACGCGCCGCATCCTTCAATTCGCCGGGGATCTGGCGCATGAACTCGGAGAGGATCATCACCGCCAGCGGCAGGCCCTGGGCGGTATAGACCAGGATCAGCGCGGTGCGCGTATTGATCAGGTCCAGCGCCACCACCAGCTGCAGGATCGACACCGTGCCCAGGCGGATCGGGATCATGATGCCGATCGCGACGAAGAAGTTGATGAGACGGTTGCCGGGGAAGCGATATTCCGACAGCGCCCAGGCCGCCATCGCGCCAAACAGCACGATCAGCACCAGCGCCCCCAAGGTGACCACCAGGCTGTTGCCGAAGTAGAGCAGGAAGTGGGTGCCCGAGAGCACCTTCTGGAAGCCAGAGAAGGTCAGCGTCCCGGCCGTGGGCAGGGCCATCGGTCCTTCGAAGATGGCATTGCGGGTCTTGACCGAATTGATCAGGATCAGCGCAATGGGGAACAGGGCGATCACCGCATACAGGCACAGTACGGCATGCACCCACAGGTGGCCGGCCTGGCCGAAGCTGCGCTGTACCAGGGTGGGCGCGGCCGGCGCGCGGGTGGTGGCGGAAACGGTCATGGACGGGTCCTCGGAATCAGAGCGCATAGCGGGTCAGGCGTCGCTGCACCAGGACGAAGTAGGCACCCACGCCACCCAGGATCACCAGGAACATCAGCGTGGCCACGGCCGCCCCCATGGTGGGGCTGCCGATCTGCGCCTGGTAGCCGAAGAAGGTGCGATAGAAGTAAGTGCCCAGCAGGTCCGACGCATAGTTGGGGCCGGCCAGCGCGCCCTTGACCGAATAGATCAGGTCAAAGGCATTGAAGTTGGCCACGAAGGTGAGGATGGTCACCAGGCCCAGGGTCGGGTAGATCAGCGGCAGCTTGATCTGCCAGAAGATGCGCATGGCGCTGGCACCCTCGGCATGGGCGGCTTCCAGCACTTCCTCGGGCACCGCCAGCAGCGCCGCATAGATCAACATCATCGGGATGCCCACGTACTGCCACACCGAGATCAGCGACAGCGTCAGCAGGGCGGTGGACTCCTGACCCAGCCAGGGGCCGAACCAGTCGGCCAGGCCGACCAGGCCCATCAGTTTTTCACCCACGCCCCATAGTGGCGAGAGGATCAGTTGCCAGATGAAGCCGATGATCACCACCGACAGCAAGGTCGGCAGGAAGATCAGCGTGCGGTAGGTGCGTGCCCCGCGCAGGCCCTTGAGGCTGAACAGCGTGGCCAGCAGCAGGCCGATCGGGTTTTGCAGGGCCATGTGGAGGCAGAAGAACTTGACGTTGTTCCACATCGCATTCCAGAAGGCGGCCGACCAGTCGGGGTCGAACAGGATGGTGCGGTAGTTGTCCAGGCCCACGAAGCTGCTGACACCCGCATCGTTGGCGGTGTAGAAGCCCAGGCGCAGGGTATCGGCCAGGGGCAGGGCGCTGAAGAGCGCATAGATGAGCAGGGCAGGCGCAAGCAGGATCGCCAGTTGCCAGGCGCGGATTTTTTTCACGAGGTCTCCTGAGGGGGAGCGGACGTCTTGCTGCGTCCTTGGCTCCGTGCGGCGGGTTACGTTGTCAATGCAAGGACATCACTGCTGCGGCTTGTACCACTTGGCGAAGCCGGCCTGGATCTTGGCGGCGGCATCCTTGGGTGCCAGCTTGCCGTTGAGGACCTGGGCGTTGACGTTCCACATCTCGTTTTCCATGCTGGGCGTGCCGCGATTGAGGATCTGCGAATTGACGCGGATGGTGGAGGCGCAGTTCTTGCGCCAGCCCATCATCTGCTTGGCAATCGGATCCTTCACCGAGATCAGGTGGTTCGACAGCGAGAAGAAGCCCGTGACCTTGTTGGTATAGAGATCGGCGAACTCCTGCGAACCCAGCCAGGCCAGGAACTTGTAGGCGTCATCCTTGTTTCTGGACTTCTTGTTGACGCCCATGCCGATATCGTTGTGGTCCGAGATATAGCAGGCGTCGCCAGCCTTGGGTACCGGTGGCGGGAACGCGGCGAAGTCCAGCTTGCCGTTGAAGTAGGCGATATCCCAGGAGCCGGCCGGATAGACCGCGCCCTTGCCCAGCGCAAACATGTTCTGGCTGTCGCTGTAGGTCTGGGCCGAGGCCCCCTTGGGCAGGTACTTGCCCAGCTTGGCTTCATAGTCCCAGGCGGCCACGAATTGCGGGTCGGTGAACTTCGCCTTGCCGGCGATGAGCGCCTTGCGGCCTTCCTCACCCTTCCAGTAATTGGGACCGATGCCGGTGAAGAGCACCTGGTGCGATTCCCACTGCTCGGAAGTGCCCATCACCAGCGGCGTGTACTTGCCGGAGGCCTTCACGGTATCGAGCAGCTTGAAGAATTCCGCCTCGGTCTTGGGTGGCTCCAGGTTCAATTCCTTGAAGATCTTGGTGTTGTAGAAGAAGCCGTGGATCACCGAGGCCATGGGCATGCAGAAGGTGTCCTTGCCGTCATCGCTCTGCCAGGCGGCCTTGGCGGCGGGCGAGAAGTATTCCATGCCGGGCTTGCCATCGAGCTTTTCCAGGTGGCCCTTGTTGTAGAGCGACAGCGAGACGTCGAAGGGACGGCAGGCCACCAGGTCTCCGGCGGTGCCGCCGGCCATGCGTGCGGCCAGGCTGGAGTCGTATTCGGTGGGCGCGGTCGGGGAGAATTTCACGGTAATGCCGGGATTGCTCTTCTCGAAGGCCGGGATCAGCACGTCCTGCCACAGCGGCAGGTCATCGACCCGCCAGCTTTCGATGGTCAGGTTGCCGGCCTGCACGGCATGGGATGCCAGGCCGACAGTGAGGGCGCAAGCGGCCAGCAGGGCGCTGCGGTGGAGCAGGGGAAAACGTCCCGTTTTCTTGACGGTCTGCATCAAAGGTCTCCTTGGCTTTTTGTTAGAGATGGCTGCATGGGCGCTGGTGGGGACAGCAGGGGAGCAGCACAAAGGCAGTGAAGCGCCGTGACAGTAGCACCGGGCCAGCATGTGATGCGAACCTGCCGGACAGGATCATGCTGTATTTGCTAAGTAGTTGATTAAAAAGGAAAATGTGCGATACCGGCAAGCTGCCGGGATTACATATCCTTACACGTCATGCAACATGTGGAGCTGTCCGCCCGGGGGAGGGAACAAGGTGCCGGGTGCAGCATGGCCTGGAGGGTGGGAACAAGACATGCTCAGGCAAGCTTACATTTCTTAACAAGAGATAAAGCGAGTTCATCATTTTCAAGACGTGCCGGAAGCTTTGCCGGACCTGCCGCAAATTGCGCATTGGCAGGCAGCCGGCTATAGTCTGTTCCGGTTTGGAGACAAGCACCATCATGATAAGAAACAAACGGCCCGCGAATGCACGCACCGGCCCGGCCCTCACGCGAGCGGCCGAGGCCTGCCTGCGCGCGCTGTCGTCGTCGGTGCTGCCGGTGCTGCCGGTACTCATGCTGATGGCCCTGTCCATCGGCGCCGTGCAGGCGCAATCGTTCGGCCCGGCTGCTACGGGCGGTTCGCTGCAGGTGCTGCACTGGTGGACCTCGGCCAGCGAACGCCAGGCCATCAACGTGGTGGTGAACCAGCTCGCGCGCCAGGATATCCAGTGGCGCGACGTGGCCATCCCGGGCGGCGCCGGCATGGGCGCGGCCAAGGTCTTGAAGAGCATGGTGCTGGCCAATCGCGCACCGGAAGTCACCCAGTTGAATGGCGTGGTCTTCGCCGAATGGGCCGACCTGGGCTTGCTGCTGGAGCTGGACAACGTGGCCGTGCCTGGCAACTGGGAAAAGCAGATGTTTCCCACCGTCTGGTCGCTCATCAACAATCATGGCCATGTGGTGGCCGCGCCGCTGGGCATCCACCGCATCAATTCGCTGCTCTACAACACCGCCATCTTCAAGCGCTACAACCTGACCCCGCCCAGGACCTGGGAAGAGTTCGACCAGATCGTGGAGAAGTTGAAGGGTACAGGCATCGTCCCGCTGGCCCAGAGCGCCGAGGCCTGGCAACTGGCCACGCTGTTCGAGAACCTGGCGCTGGCCGAGAGCGGCCCCGCCTATTACCGGCGCCTGTTCGTCGACATGAGCCCGGCGGCCTTCCTGGATGCGCGCATGCTGCACATCCTGAAACGCCTGCGCGGCCTGGCGGCGGCCATGCCGCAGCCGGTGCGCGAGCGGCCCTGGACCGAGGTGGCGCGCAGCATGGTCAGCGGCGAAGCGGCCATGATGATCATGGGCGACTGGGCCCGTGGCGAACTCAATGCCTGGGGCATGGTAGTGGACCAGCAGTTCGGCTGTGCGCCGGCGCCCGGCACGGGCGAGTACCACCTCTACAGTACCGACACCCTGGCCATGTTCGCCGGCAACTATGCGCACCAGGCCATGCAGGAAACGCTGGCGCAGATCACCATGTCGCCAGCGGTACAGTCCGAATACAATAGGATCAAGGGTTCCATCCCGGTGCTGCGCACGCCCGATCCCCACATGGATCGCTGCGCCCGCGACTCCTGGCGTACCTTCAGCAAGGGGCCGGCCTTCCAGGCCCCCAGCCTGGTACACCGCATGGCCACCGATGACACTACCAAGGACGCCATCGTGGCCGAGGTACAGCGCTTCTTCCTCGACCGCACCATTACCGAGGAACAGACGCAGAAACGACTTGCAGCGATCGCGCGCACCCTGTCGCGCAATCGCAATGACTAAGAATTTTGGAGATGGAGTAGTCCGCCATGACGCGCAAGATATTGATCGTCGACGATGACCAGAAGACCCGCACCCTGCTCAAGGCCTATCTGGAAAAGAACCAGTACGAGGTCCGCTTGGCCCATGACGGCGCGGCCTTCCTGGCCGAGTTCCAGCGTTTTGCCGATGAGCTCTCGCTGGTGATCCTGGACGTGATGCTGCCCGACACCGACGGCTTTGCCCTGTGCAAGGCGGTGCGGCGCAAGTCCAACGTCCCGGTCATCATGCTCACCGCCAGCTCCGACGAGACCGATCGTGTGGTCGGCCTGGAACTGGGCGCCGACGACTACATCGCCAAGCCCTACAGCCCGCGCGAGCTGCTGGCGCGCATCAAGGCCATCCACCGCCGCATCGGTATCGACAGCAGCGCTGCCCCGCGCTACTACCGCTTCGCCGGTTTCACGCTCGATACCGTCGAACGCACCCTGAACGACAGCGAAGGCCAGGTGGTGGCGCTGACCGGCATGGACTACCAGTTGCTGAAGTATTTCGTCGAGCATCCCGGCGACGTGCTGGACCGCAGCCTGCTCTGCGAGGAAACCCGCGGACGCGACGCCGGCCCGCTGGACCGCTCGCTGGACGTGCAGATCAGCAAGCTACGCCTGCGCCTCAACGACGGCGGACGCCAGCCGCACCTGATCAAGACCGTGCGCGGCGCCGGCTATGTCTTCTCGGCCGACGTCAGTGCCGCAGCCGCCTGAGACGGCCGCACCGGTAGCCCCAGCGCCGCTGCCGGTCGCCACCCGGCCCGGCCTGCGTCGCCGCCTGGCCATGCTGCTGGACTGGATGCTGCCGGATTCGCTGCTGGGCCGGCTGTCGGTGGTGATGATCCTCGGCGTGCTGGTGACGCAACTGGTGGGCGGCCTGATCTGGGCCGTGCAATTGCGCAGCAAGTCCGAAGCCGAGACCCGCGTGGCGGCCCAGCACCTGGCCCATAGCGCGGCGGCGGCGATCCGCTATTTCATGACCTTGCCGCCCAACTACCGGCCGCTGATGATCCAGCAGTTGCGCGAGATGGGCGGTACCCGCTTCTTCATCAATGCCAACTCCGGCGCGGTGCCGGTCAAGTCCATCGGCGACAGTCGCCTGGTCGGCATCGCCATCGGGGTGGCCGCGCAGACCCTGCAGGAAGACCTGCCCTTCCTGCCCGAGGCTCGGCTGGCCTTTGCCTGGCCCGATGGCCTGCAGGTGTCCACCGATGGCCTGACGGTGGGCGACCTGCCCGACAACTGGGTGCAGCACATCCTCCTGACCAAGCCCAGTTCGGCCCCGGTGCTGGTGATCCAGATGCAGGTAGAGAGTGGCCGCTGGATCTACCTGGCCGCGCTGATGCCCAATCCCTACTTCCTGGATAGCGACAACCCGCTGTGGCTGGACCGGCTGGTGCTGCAGGGCCTGTCGCTGGCGGCCATCCTGCTGCTGACCATCCTGGTGGTACGCTGGACCACGCGCCCGCTGGCCGCCCTGGCCGACGCCGCCGAAGCCTTCGGCAAGGGCGAGACCGTGCCCAGCCTGCCCGAGACCGGCAGCCGCGAATACGTCAAGACCGCGCGCGCCTTCTCCGGCATGCGCGAACGCATCAAGCGTTACCTGGAAGACCGCGAGCGCCTGTTCGTCTCGATCTCGCATGACCTGCGCACGCCGATCACGCGCTTGAAGCTGCGCACCGAACTGATGGACGACGATGCCATGCGCACCGAGTTCCACGATGACCTCGACGAGCTGGACATGATGGTCAAGGGCGCGCTGCAATCGGTCAAGGACAGCGACATCCACGAGAACCGTACCGAGGTGCGGCTCGATGCGCTGGTGCTGCGCATGATCCGTGACGCCCACCTGGCCGGTCACGAGATCGCCTTCACGCCCTGCGGCATCAATGTCATGGCCAAGCCGCTGGCCCTGAAGCGCGCCATCGGCAATCTGTTCGACAATGCGCTGTATTACGGCCAGAAGGTGGAGATCAGCATCCGTCCCTCGCCGGGTGCGCAGGCCGACCTGGTCGAGATCGAGATCCGCGACCACGGTCCCGGCGTGCCCGAGGACGCCATGGGGACGCTGTTCCAGCCCTATGTGCGGCTGGAGCATGGACGCGCCCAGAACAGTGGCGGCATGGGCCTGGGCCTGGGCATCTCGCGCAATATCGTGCAGGCCCACGGGGGCGAGCTGCTGCTGCGCAATCATCCCGAGGGCGGCCTGATTGCCACCATCATCCTGCCGGCGCGCTAGGCTGGTGGCGCAAATGATCCATCTGCCAGGCAGATAAATCGCATCGGAATAATCCATTTAAAAAATGGCCGGCAGCGGCGTAGACTTTGGCGCGCAGCATCCCCTCGCTTTGCATCCGGTAGCACCTGATAGCACCCAGTCCAACAAGGAGACCCATGAGTTATATCGCCGACCCCTCCCGTTACGACGGCAAGATGCCGTATCGCCGCACCGGCCGCAGCGGCCTGCTGTTGCCGGCCATTTCGCTGGGCCTGTGGCAGAACTTCGGCGGCGTCGACAATTTCGAGACCGGCCGCGCCGTACTGCGCCGCGCCTTCGATCGCGGCGTTACCCACTTCGACCTGGCCAACAACTACGGCCCGCCGGCCGGCTCGGCCGAAGAGAACTTCGGTCGCTGGATGGCCAAGGATTTCGCGCCCTATCGTGATGAACTGGTCATCTCCAGCAAGGCCGGCTGGCAGATGTGGCCGGGTCCCTATGGTGGCCCCAGTGGCGCGCGCAAGCACCTCATCGCCAGCTGCGAACAGAGCCTCAAGCGTATGGGCCTGGACTATCTCGACATCTTCTATTCGCACCGCGTCGATGCCGATACGCCCCTGGAAGAGACCATGGGTGCGCTGGCCCACCTGCATCGCCAGGGCAAGGCACTCTATGTGGGGATCTCGTCCTATTCGCCCGAGCTCACGCGCAAGGCCGCCGCCATCCTCAAGAGCGAAGGCGTGCCGCTGCTGATCCACCAGCCCAACTATTCCATGCTCAACCGCAGCATCGAAGGTGGACTGTTGCCGGCGCTGCAGGAACTGGGCGTGGGTTGCATCGGCTTCTCGCCGCTGGCGCAGGGCCTCCTGAGTGCGAAATACCTGGCCGGCGTGCCGGAAGGCGCGCGCGTCACGCGTGCGCCCTCGCTGCCGCAGCGCATGCTCTCGGAAGACAACCTGGCGCGCATCCGCGCCTTGAACGAGATCGCCGGCAAGCGTGGCCAGACCCTGGCGCAGATGGCCATCGCCTGGGTGCTGCGCGATGCCCGCGTGACGTCTGCCCTGATCGGTGCGCGCACCGTGGAGCAACTCGACGATTCGCTGGATGCGGTGAAGAAGCTCGACTTCAGCGCCGAGGAACTGGCCGAGATCGACCGTTACGCCACCGATGGCGATGTCGACCTGTGGAAGGTGTCGTCCTCCATCACCTGAGGCGACCCGCCTGAGCAGGAAAGTCCGGCAGGCCTGTACCGTGCATGCGGTACAGGCCTTTTCATTGCGGCTCTCCGCGACGAATTACATCTTGAAGCCGCCCACCAGCGTGGACAGGCGATGCGCCTCGTCCTGCAGCGACTTGGCGGCGGCGGCAGCCTGCTCGACCAGGGCCGCGTTCTGCTGCGTACCTTCGTCGATATGGGTGATGGCCAGGTTGACTTCCTGGATGCCGCCATTCTGCTCGGCGCTGGCGTGGGCGATCTCGCTGACGATCACGCTCACGTCGCGGATGCTGGTGACGATCTGGTCCATGGTCTGCCCGGCCTTGGCCACCAGCACGCCGCCATCGGCCACCTTGGCCACCGAGTTGTCGATGAGCAGCTTGATCTCCTTGGCAGCCTGGGCGCTGCGCTGGGCCAGCGAACGCACTTCGGACGCCACCACCGCGAAGCCGCGCCCCTGCTCGCCGGCACGGGCGGCTTCGACCGCGGCATTCAAGGCCAGGATATTGGTCTGGAAGGCGATGCCATCGATGACCGTGATGATGTCGGCGATCTGGCGCGAAGACGCATTGATGGCTTCCATCGTCGCCACCACGTTGCCCACCACCTGTCCGCCTTCGGCGGCGATGTCGGAGGCGGCGCTGGCCAGCTGGTTGGCGCGCTTGGCGTTCTCCGAATTCTGTTGCACGGTGGAGGTCAGTTCTTCCATGGCCGAAGCCGTTTCTTCCAGGGCGCCGGCCTGTTGTTCGGTGCGCGCCGAGAGGTCCTGGTTGCCGCTGGCGATCTCGGTGGAGGAGATCTTCACGGTGTCGCTGCTGCGACGCACGTCCTGCAGGATGCCGGTGATCTGGTTGACGAACTGGTTGAAGGAGTGCGAGATCTGGGTGACCTCGTCGCGGCCTTCTTCAGGCAGGCGCAGGGTCAGGTCGCCATTGCCGGAGGACAGGCTGTCCATGGCGCGGCGCACGCGTGACAGGCGCAGGAACACCGCCGCCGTGATCAGGCTCATGATGGCAGCGGCCACCAGTGCCACCACCACCAGTGCGATCACTGCCGAGCGCATCGCATTGCGCATGCCGGCGGTGACATCGGACTTGTCCATGGCCAGCAGCAAGGTCCACTCGGTGCCCTTGATGGGGATGCCCTTGATCAGCTTGGCCGCGCCGTCCAGGGTCAGTTCGCTGGCCTTGCCGTCGCTACCCAGGCTGGCCAGGCGTTCCGGGGTGAGTTCGGCATTCCATTCCTTGGCCGGCTTGTTGACCCACTGACCGTCCGGATGGGCCAGCATCAGGCCATCACGGTCGACCAGGAAGGCGAAGCTGGCCGGGGTCGGGTGGATGGAACGCACCACGTCCGAGACGCCGTCCAGGAACATCGCCGCCGCCACCACACCGGTACGCTGGCCGTTCTGCATGACCGGAGCGGTGAAGGATACCATCGGCTTCTTGGTCGCCACGTCGGTATAGGGCTTGGTCAGCACCGGCTTGCCGGCAGCCACCGCCTGCTTGTACCAGGGCCGGGCGGTCGGGTCGTAGCCCGCCGGCAGGCCCTCGGCGGCCGAGGTGAAGGCGGTCTTGTCTTCGCGACCCAGGGTGGTGACATAGAAGCCGCCGCTCTTTTGCAGTTGCTTGATGACGAACACCGGATCGGCCTGCGAGACACCGTCGGCCGAGGCCACTGTCATGGCCGTCCTGGCCGCCACCCATTCGTCGATGGTCGAGCCGAAGCCGCTGGCCACGGCCTCGGCGTTGCGTTCGATGGAGCGGTCGTTGTCGATCTTGATGATGAAGAAGGAGACGGTCCCCACGACAGCCAGGCTGGCGACCAGCAGGGTGATCGTGTAGAACAGGATGCGTGCTTTGATGGTGTTGAACATGGTGGAGTCCCAGGAGGCGTAATCGTTGTTTCCGTCAGCGGCCCGTGTTGTTGTGATTGTTGGGTGAGGATGGCGGGCCGGTGCATGAGTGTGGCTGCGCGGCGTACAGGCACAAATGGGGAATACAGCGGCTTTTCACCGTCTATTGATGTAATCGCCGATGGACCGCGATTCTGTAAATGAATTGTCAGGAAAATCGGGCTGAAATCCCCGTCCAGAAAGGATTGTTCAGTGCAGCAAATGGCGGCTTACTAACTTTGCGCAAGAACGGGACGAGATCGTTTCCATGTTCAGGAGAGCAATTCGCGCAGCAGGTCCTTGCGCGGTCCCGAGGGCGGCTCGACCATCAGCGCCTGTTCCACATGCAGCAGGTGATGCTCCATCAGTTCCACCGCCCGGTCGGCGTCGCCGGCACGGGCGGCGGCGATGAAGGCGCTGTGCTCCTCGTGGGAGCAGGCGGCATCGCGACTGGACTGGTAGAGCATGGTGATGAGGGCGCTGCGGCCGGCCAGCTTTTCCAGGATATCGGTGAGGACCTCGTTACCCACGATCCTGGCCAGCAGGATGTGGAAGTCGCTCAGGAGGCTGGAACGCACCTGCATGTTGGCATCCTTGACGGCTTGCCGTTCCTGTTCCAGGTGGGCCTCCAGGCGGGCGTAGTCCTCGGGCGTGGCGCGTGCCACGAATTGCCGCACCATGGCCGCTTCCAGCGTGCGCCGCACGAAGAAGATGTTGCGCGTCTCTTCCACGGTGGGCTTGCTGACGAAGGCGCCCTTGTCGGGGATCAGGTCGACCAGCTTGTCCTTGGCCAGCATCACCAGCGCCGAGCGGATCTTGGTGCGGCTGACCTGGTAGACCCGGGCCAGCGCCTCCTCGGGCAGCTTGGCGCCCGGCGGCAGGCGCTGTTCGGCGATGTTGGCGGCGATATCGCGGGCGATGGCGTCGGAACTGTCGGGGGCGGGCGCGGAATCGGTCATGGCAATGGAAAGCGGCTTGGTCTGGGTGCCACGGGGGCGATGCTGCCTATTGTACCCACTGTCCTCGGTGCAACCCCGATATTGCCTGCCGCCCTTGCTGTCCATGACCATGCGCGCGCCGCCTCTGCCGGGCTTACGCCTGGGCGTGTCCGCCGACGATATGCGGCACCAGCACGCTCTCGCTGTCGTCCACCAGCGGCGCCAGCTGTTCGCCATTGAGCACGGCGCGGGCGCGGACCTTGTCGATATCCTTTTCCCAGCTGGCAATGACCACGGTGGCCACGCAGTTGCCCAGCAGGTTGCCCAATGCGCGGGCAATGCCGATGAACCAGTCGATGGACAGCACCAGTACCAGGCCCACCACGGGGATGGCCGGGATGGTGGTCAGCGTCGCCGCCAGGATCACGATGGCCGAGCCCGGCACGCCGTGCGCGCCCTTGGAGGTCACCAGGGCGATGGCCAGGATGGCTACCAGGTCGCCCATGGACAGGTGGGTATTGGTGGCCTGGGCAATGAACAGCGCCGCCATGGTGAGGTAGATCGAGAAGGCATCCAGGTTGAACGAGTAGCCGGTCGGAATGACCAGGCCCACGGTGGATTTCTTGATGCCCATGTGCTCCAGCTTTTTCATGATCTGCGGCAACACGCTGTCGGAGGAGGTGGTGGCCAGCACCACCACCAGCTCTTCGCGCAGGTAGCGGATCAGCTTGAAGATGGACAGGCCGCTGGCGCGCAGGATGCCGCCCAGCACCACCAGCACGAAGAAGATCACCGCGCCGTAGAACAGCAGCACCAGCAGCGCCAGCTGCTTGAGCGAGCCGATGCCGTACTTGCCGACCGTGAAGGCAATCGCGCCCAGCACGCCCAGCGGTGCCAGGCGGATGAAGAAGGACATGCACTTGAAGAAGGTGTCCGACAGTGCGGCCACCAGTGATACCACCGGCGCGCCGCGCTCGCCGATCAACAGCAGCGCGCAGCCGAAGGTCACCGAGATCAGCAACACCTGCAGCACGTCACCGGAGGTGAAGGCGCTCACCGCCGTGGCCGGGATCAGCTTCATGATGAACTCGGCAAAGCCGGTCTCCTTGACCTTGCCGGCATTGGCCATGTAGCTCGACAGGCTGCTGGCATCCAGGCTGCCGGGGTCGATGTTCATGCCCGCACCGGGTTGCACCACCATCGTCAGCACCAGGCCCAGCAGCAGCGCAATGGTGGTCACCGCCTCGAAGTAGATGATGGCCTTCACGCCCACGCTACCGACCTTCTTCAGGTCGGAGGCACCGCAGATGCCCTGCACCACTACACAGAAGACGATCACCGGAATGATCATCTTGATGAGCTTGATGAAGCCATCGCCCAGGGGTTTCAGACTTTGCCCGAAGTCGGGCCACAACAGACCGATGATGATGCCACCGACCAGGGCAAGTACCACTTGCCCGAACAAGGACTTGAATAGTTTGCTCACCGTTGTCTCCAGTTATCGTTTTCTTGAAAGTTTGCCAACGCTGGTGATTTTTTTGATGTGCGGTGGCGTCAGAAGACTATATTGCATACAAAAGTTGAATACAATAAAAATGTACAAAATAAATGTGCAAAAAAGCTAGACCTCGATCTGACTTATCCACAAGGAGACGCGATGAACGATGTTCCAGGGCAATTCCGCCACAGTGGCCGCCAGGCCATGCTGTGGGCCGAGCAGTTGGCGCAACACAGCGAAGCGGCCGGCATGCTGACCCGTACCTACCTCACCAGCGAGCACCAGGCCGCCGCCCGCCAGCTGGTCGAGTGGATGGAGCAGGCCGGCATGACGGTGCGGCGTGACAACGCCGGCAACGTCATCGGCCGCTATGAAGCCCGGCCAGGCCGCGAGTCGGCGCCGGCCCTGGTGACCGGGTCGCACTTCGACACCGTGCGCAATGGCGGCAAGTACGACGGCAACCTGGGCATCGTCTTGCCGGTGGCCTGCATTGCCGAATGGCATCGCCAGGGTCGACGCTTCGATTTTCCCGTGGAGGTGATCGGCTTTGCCGAGGAAGAGGGGGTGCGCTTCAAGGCCACCCTGCTGGGCAGCCGCACGGTGGCCGGCACGTTTGACCAGGCCGTGCTGGAGAACCGCGACAGCGCAGGGCTCACCATGCGCGAGGCCATCCGCGCCGCCGGCTTCAATCCCGATCGCATCGCCGCCGATGCCTGGCCGCGCAGGGCGGTGGCGGCCTTCGTCGAGGTACACATCGAACAGGGTCCGCTGCTGCTCAACGAAAACCTGCCGGTGGGCGTGGTCACCGCCATCTCCGGGGCCACCCGCTTCATGGCCGAGGTGCGCGGCCTGGCCGGCCATGCCGGTACGGTGCCCATGCACATGCGCCGTGATGCGGCCATGGCCGCTGCCGAGATCGGCCTGTATATCGAACGTCGTTGCAGCATCAAGCCCGGGCTGGTCGGCACCATGGGCATGCTGGAAGTAGTGCAGGGCGCGGCCAATGTGGTGCCGGGGCTGGCTACGTTTTCCATCGACATCCGCGCCGAGCAGGATGGCGATCGTCTGTCGGCGGTGGCCGAGGTCTGCGCCGAGATCGAGCGCATCGCCGCGCGCCGCCAGGTCGAGATCACCCTGCGCCAGACCCACGAAGCGTCCAGCGTGCCCTGCGCACCACGTCTGCAGCAGGCCCTGGCACAGGCGATCGCGGCGGCCGGCTGGCCGGTGCGTCACCTGCCCTCTGGCGCCGGCCACGATGCCATGGCACTGGCCGCCATCGCCGATGTGGCGATGCTGTTCGTGCGCTGCGGCAATGGCGGCATCAGCCACCACCCCGACGAGACCATGAGCGAGGACGACGCCGCCATCGCGGCCCAGGTCTTCAGCGGCCTGGTCGAGCAGTTCCGGCCCTGAGCGGCCCCGATACCGGAGCGCAGTGACGAATGACTCGCTCACCGTTCGGACTGAGTAGGCCCCAGGGCCGTATCGAAGGCGCGCTCAATGTCGGAACAGTCTCTTAACTTACTTTTTACCGATCAAGGATCAAGACGATGCACACCATCACCATCGACGGCTTCAACCTCACCGCCCAGCAAGTCATCAGCGTGGCCCGCGCGCCGCACCTGAAGGTGGCCCTGGCCGATTCCTCC